>Ga0334889_1000085_pt1 | contig 146358 bp, 131 predicted proteins | sample GraSluR1_MG_2_FD_207222 | JGI IMG/M metagenome (GOLD analysis project Ga0334889, IMG submission 207222) | Sludge microbial communities from methane-producing bioreactor in Wageningen University, Netherlands - Granular Sludge_8_08-R1 | ecosystem: Engineered > Bioreactor > Anaerobic >...
ATTGAGACTTTTGCAAATTAATTAGCTTAGAAATAATGGCATTTTCAGAGAGTAAAAAAAGGACTTCACCCCCATTTTTGCCGAATTTATTAGTGACAAAACAACCCAAGCAAAAACGAAAGGAGAAGTCACTTATGAATATTCGGCAAGGATACGTATTTTCCTTTGAGGATGCAATAAATTTGCAGCCCCGGTCAAGATTAGAGATAATTCTAGCCACCCTCGATTTTTATGACGTTATTACGGTTCTTGACAAAGAGAATAAACAACATAGAGGGCCAACTGGTTACCCGTTTGAGAGCAAGCTCAATGCATTAATTGCAATGCGTGTTTACAATATGGCTACATTTACTGAATTAGTGGAACGTCTTACCCATGATCCAGTACTCAGGTATAACTGTGGCTTTGATGTTTTTGGTAAAGTGCCCAGCATTGCTACCTTTAGCCGTTTCTATGAGCGATTGACTCAGTCAGAAGTACTTCGTGAACTGTTTAAGAAACAAGTAACAACGGCTGAATCCATGGGTTTGATTGATACCAGTTCCATTGCCATAGATGCTTCTAAAGTAGATGCCAATGAGAAGTCAGTTCCACGTAAAAATATTAAAGACGATGGTCAATCAGCTAACTGGGGCAGCAAGCTAGATACCAATGGTAACCAGATAACCTGGTTTGGTTACAAGCTGCATATTGCTACTGACGTTAAATCTGAATTACCCGTAGCATTGAGCATAACCCCAGCCAGTACCAACGATGGAATAATGGCCGAAAGCATCCTTGAAGAATGCAGTAACAACTTAAACAGTAAACCCCAGTATTATCTCATGGATGCCGGTTATGATCAAAAGTCAATATACGAACTAATCCGCAAGGATTACAAGGCACAGGCAATAATACCACTAAATCACCGAGGAGCAAAGGAGCCCCCAGAAGGTCTGGATTGGGATGCAACCCCCATATGTTCAGCGGGATACCGCATGGCTTATTGGGGCGGCAGCAATGGGGTTAACAAATTCCGATGCCCTCATGTTATGGGCAAATGTGACTGTCCTTTTGGTTCCTCCTGGTGCTCAGATAGCAATTATGGGATGGTTGTTAAAACCAGAGCTAGACAAGATTCCAGGTTATTCATAGTGCCTCATCGAGGCACTTCAAACTGGAAGCTGCTATACAACAAGAGAACCAGCGTAGAGCGATGTTTTGGGCGTTTAAAGGAGCATCTGGGACTTGAAACCGGACTTAATGTACGAGGCATTAAAAAGGTCAAAACCCATGCTTACCTGAGTGTTATTACCATGATTGCTTCGGTTATTGCCATAAACAAAGACAAATCGTCTACAGATATAGCTGCATAAAGCAAGTAGAAATCAAGGTTTTAAAGGAAAGGGGTTAATCTGCTCATTTTTAGACAAATCCATTAACCTTGTTGATGATAAAGGCAATATTAACCAAAATTTAACCGATTACTATGCTCTAATACCATATTGTAGTTTCAAAGAACTTGATTTTTGCTATTATGCAAAAGTCTCATATTAAAAGATATTAATCTTGATGCCCAAAAAGGTGAGTTCCTGGCCATAATGGGTAAATCAGGAGCCGGGAAATCTACATTAATAAATATATTAGGAACCTTAGAAAAACCAACTGCTGGGAGCTATGTCTTTAATGGCTGTGAAATTCAAAACCTCTCTGAGAATCAAAAAACTATGCTTAGGCTGCAAGGTATAGGTTTTGTTTTTCAAGGCTTTCATCTAATACCTTATTTAACATGTGGTGAAAATATTAAAATTCTTCTTGGGATTTGCAATTCCAGAATGAAAAAATCGGAAATAGATGATAAGGTCCATGAAGTTGCAAACAAAGTAGGAATTAGTCATAGATTAAAGCATTTACCTACCGAGTTGAGCTATGGCGAGCAGCAAAGAACAGCAATTGCCCGTTGCTTAATCAATAAACCTAAATTAATACTGGCCGATGAACCAACAGGTAATCTTGACAGTCTAACTAGTATGGAGATTGTGATGCTGATTAAAGATATTGTGGCTAATGAAGGAGTTACCTGCATTATGGTCACACATGACGAAAAAATATCCGGTAAGGCAGATCACAGAATATATCTAAATAACGGTATACTTACTATCCGATAGATAATAGATATAGATACGTCAGGAAACCCTCCAGCACCTTGATGAATTGATGGAACGATGGACCTATCTTAATGAACTGGCGGAAGTCATCGAGAAACAAAGGAACTAATAATTACAGTCTAGGCTTGGACTCTATACCGGCAATGCTGATCGCTATTATTTAAGAAATTACATCATAACCGTTGGTTTGAGTCAGCAGACATCCTGGTTGCTCAAGAACTGTAACTGTCAAGTAAAAATGAACAAAAAATGATAAATAACTTTGGACACCTAGTTATTGCAAAAATGGTTCGGCGATGTTTCAAACGATAGCTGTCGCCGGTTAGATGGATGACCTCACTTTTGTGTATTAATCGATCCAAAATAGCAGTTGTAATCGCCAGATCACCCAGGATATCTCCCCAGTCTTCCAGCCCCTTGTTTGATGTAATGATGATGGAAGTCTGGCCATAAAGCTTGTTGATTAGTTGAAAAAAGAGGTTTGCCTCGTGTCGGTCAATAGCCATGAACATTAAATTGAAAAAGTCAAGAAAAGCGTACACCCAAAACATCGGTATAATATGGTAAATCGCTCCGTCAGCAACACTTCAAGAGCAAAAAAGAACGCGGGGTCAAGGGCGGCGTAAGCCGCTTCGTATACTTTTTTTCTTAATAGATATTGTGTAAATGGAACTTCCCAGTATATTCTGGCCAGGTATAGAATCACCTGTTCACGGCAAACTATCACTAGATCTTGCTTGTCAGGGGGATAGGGCAATGCTGGAGAGCAACCCGAGCACCTGACGAGATTCAACTGGGGGTGAATGGGGATGCCAACCCGGTCTCCCCGTTCAGTTTAATAAAAATTCACCCTCCAGGAGAATAAAAGCGATAAACTCCGGGGCGAAGCCCCGTAAACTAAATGGTCTCCAAGCTAAATCTATCCTCAAAGTGGATAGTCAGCGACATACATTGTTTCCATTCCTTGATGGGCATAGTCCGCTCCCAGGAGCGGATTATCTGCTATATTTTCCTATATTTATCACAGCCCAGATGTTCATCCATCTCGGTTTCCAAATTACTCGAACCGATAAGGATGGAACCACATTGGGTTCCCGAGGTCAGCCGCGCGGCTGAAGAGCGCATTATGCTGCCTTCTGAATCCGCTGCTGGAAAAACCTCCGTTTGACAAGCGGCGTGTTAATGATAATCTAAAACTACCCCATATTAATAATTGAAAAGTACCCCAGGATAAAATAGACTTTCCTATGTATCTAGCAGTGTTATAACGAAATTGCCGGTTGATTCTATAGCATGATAGAACTATAATATGGTTAGAATTTTACTACAAGGAGTTGATCCCCATGCAGATTAAACCGTCCGCAAGCATCCGGCAGAACTACAATGAGATAGCGGATTTGTGCAGGTCTACAGGTGAGCCGGTGTATCTTACCAAAAACGGTGAGGGCGATCTCGTGGTGATGGATATAAAGGCGTTTACCCGCCGTGAAAAAATGCTGAAACTGCGGGAAGAACTGCTGGCAGTCGAGGAAGACCGTCTGACCGGACGCGCCGGAACAACGCCGGATGAATTGGACAGCTATCTAGACAGCATCATTGACGAGGTGGAACATGGAAAAGAAGCCTCAGTATAAGGTGATTGTTTCCGACCGCGCCCGTCAGATGCTGGCGGGCCATGTCCGTTTCCTGGCACAGAAAAATCCCACCGCCGCCCGCAAAACCAAAAACGATCTGATGGATGCCATCCGTTCCCTGCACCAAATGCCGGAGCGTTTCCCTTTTCTGGAGGCCGAGTTTATTCCGCCAAACAAATACCACAAGATGTTCGTTGAGAAATGGTATCTCATTCTGTATCAAATCAAGGATCAGACGGTGTATGTTGACTACATCGTGGATTGCAGGCAGAACTACGGGTGGTTGGTGCGGTAGATTTGTTTCGACGTAAATGGCTTTAAAAAAATTACTGAGCTTTTATAGTATTGGGAGGAAATAGTGTGGCGAAATTGGAAGTATTTGTTGGTGGATTACCCGCAGGAATCATTTTTGAAGGCGATATGAATGATTTGAAAAAAATTGTAGAAAATTCTATAGATGATGGCACTTTTAAAAGGAAGCAGAAATAGGATTCATTGCGTTGGCGTGTTATTTTGAAGCATATTTTAAAAATCAGTTTGCATCCATAATAAATCTATGTCCAAGCACAGTTAACAATTTGATGAATACACGACCTGAACTTGCTATTGGGTTAAAGGATTTATTTTTATTAGACTTTGATATTTCAGGCAAAATTGGATTCTTAATAGCGGAGCAATTTGATTTCGGAACAGCAAAAATAATTAACAATCTGTTTAGAGACCTACTATTAATTACTCCATTTTCAAAAGAGGATATAGAACAATATAATGAATTGCTAAGTCAACGTAATTTACTTGTGCATCATGGGGGCGTTTTTACTATGAAATATACCAAACAGAAATTTTCTAAAGAAAGTATAGGAAAAGATGCATTTTTCAACTCTTTCTACCGTTACATTGATGGCGTTGACAGACCCCGGGAGCGGGCCGGTGGGGATAAGACTGTACGGGGAAGACTTGAACCGCTTGAACGTGGTATCCAGCCAGTTGGAAATGGCTTTAAAGAATATCCAGGGGACCACCAACATAAAAAGCGACGCCAGTGCCAGCAGCTATGAATATGTGGTGAAAGCTGATACGGAAAAAGCATCCCTGCTGGGGATATCCAATGCTGATATCCAAAGTGAGATACAGACGGCTTTGTTGGGCAGCAAGGCTTCCGTATACAGAAAGGCGGGCCAGGAATATGACATTGAAATAAAAAGCGGTATCGACAATGTGCATGAACTGGAAAACTTGGCCATAAAATCAAGCCTTACAGGTAAAAAAGCGCTTTTGAAGCAGATAGCCGATATTAAACTAAAACCGCAGATTGATAGCGTGAATCGATATAAAAAAGAAAGAAGTGTACTGGTTTCCTGTGATGTCAAGCCCGGTTACAGCGCGGTGGATGTTGAGAACACGATGGAAAATGAGAAATTAAAGGATGTTGACCTGGAAGGTATCAAGCTTGTTTCTGAGGGAGAAAGGGAAGAAATAGGTAAAAATTTTACCAATATGGGTATTATGGGAATATTTATCCTGTTTTTTCTTTATATTATCCTGCTGGTTGAATTTAAATCATTTATTGACCCCGTGATTATTCTGTTTACCGTTCCCCTGGCATTAATCGGTTCCATGCTGGGCTTACTGATATTTGGGAAGCCGCTGTCTTTTACGGCTTTGTTGGGAGTAGTCAGTTTAATGGGGATCGTGGTGAAAAATGCCATAATACTGCTTGATTATATAAACCAGGCCAGGGAGCAGAGCTGTGCGACGGAGGACGCCTGTCTAAAGGCGGTAGGCATGCGATTCAGACCGATCATTCTAACTACCGCAACCGCCCTGCTGGGACTTTCTCCTCTGGCTGTTTCCGGCAGTGAATTGTTCAGTCCAATGGCAGTGGCTTTAATGAGTGGTCTTTTGGTTTCGACATTGCTCGCCATGATCGTGATACCGGTTATCTATGCGTCGTTAAATAATCTAAGAATAATCAGGGCAGATGACAAGGGGAAATATCAGGCTATGTAAAAACGCCCCAAAATACCTGCAGACTCCCAATATCAGTCCTAACGTAAATGTAATGGCGAGTACGTAAAAGACGATGTTTGAAATTCAGTGAAAAGAATTGAATAAAGAAACTGAATTTTACAATGGGTAGGAGTGATTTTTCTCTTGTGGCACCACACGGGCTTACATCTTAAAAGCTACAAAAAACCGTTGTTTCGGCGGTAATAATCATACGTATAATAATTCTCAATGCCAAACGGTGGTTTTGAAATAAAAAATCAAGGCCGCCGTTTCCCTTTTTTTAAAATAGCATAGCGGAGGGTGTGTTAAGTTTACCCTTTTTTAAGGACACGGCGGTGTTAGGAGGATGCCGCCGTGCTAAATTTGTATCGACATTATCTGACGCCATTTGACTGCTCAAAAAAAAACTATTGGCAGATTGCCCTTTTTCGACCAACAAGGTATATACACACATTACATAATAAGAAGTCTAAGCCTTTCGGCCCGATTGGATATTTTTCAGTCGGGCTTTTTTGCGTCTTTTTGTCAAGCGTCATCTGAAAAACGCAACAAACGGCCATTGCCGGTTGGGATAAAGAGTGAAAGGGAAATAGGGACAAGTTTAACTCCCTCTATTCGGAACAGGAAGGAGGTGAACTCTATGGAGCGATCTTCTTCCAATAACAAGGGTAACAAGGGAAAAACTGTCCAGCATCAGTTTGACAGCTTTTGCAGGAAAGTCCTGAAAGGTGAAGCAAGCAATTACCGCAAGGCACTCATGAAATTTTTTCTGCGCTGGATCAGGAATACCGATCAAAGAATTGGACGGGGAAAGATCCCCTTTTATCGCGCCAAATGAAGCTGAGCCAGGAAATTTTGGCTGTTTTCGCTGTCAGGAAAATAGATGGGAGACATATTCTATATTTTCAGTGCAATCCCGAAGATGCCTCAAAAGGGCACAAATATCCAGCCTGGAAAGGAATTTCTATTGAGTTTTCCGGCTTTGACAATTCAGGAATGGACGGATGCTTTGTGCGCATTGAGCAGCGCGAGGGAAGCGCCGACGAGGTGTATTTGGCGGTTTGCGATGATTTGTGCTCCTGCCTGGAAGCTGCTAATAGAGCAAATCTGCGCGAAAAGCTTTCTTCAGCGCTGGAGCGCTGGAGACGTTTTTTCTCTCTGCGCGACAGCATCAAGCTGACAAGAGAAGAGCAGCTGGGCTTGTTTGGCGAGTTATGGTTGCTGCGCGGCATGCTTTTGAATGGTGTGGGCCTGCAGGCTATTGCCTGCTGGAAAGGGCCGTACCATGAGGTGTTTGACTATTCTCTCAACAATATGAGCATTGAAGTTAAAACTACGGCGGCCAAAATGCCGTACAAAGCCTATATCAGCAATGAAATGCAGCTTAATGACCGGCTTGCCGGAGGCACTCTCGCCTTGTGCTTTATAGCGGTCCAGCCTAATGATTCTTCTGGAGAAACTCTGGGGGATATTGTGAAAGGCATTGAAAACTGTGTCGGAAGCGACGAAGCTGCATCCAGCTTATTTAGGGACAAAATATTCGGGTGCGGATTGGGGAGCCCTTACATAGACAGCTATGCTGCAAGATATATCGTCAAAGAGCATGCTTTCTTCACTGTAAAGGAAGGGTTTCCCCGCATTTTGAGCGAAGACTTGCCGAATGGACTGGGAGATATATCTTATTCCCTGGAGATAAGTGCCTGCGCCAACTACAAAATCAGCGATCAGGAATTTTGGCAGACTGCAAAACTGCACGCAAAGGAGGCAACTGCATGATATTGGAGGACTTTCATGCAATGATTTGCGAAGATGCCAGAGCTGAGCATGAGGCTGGCCGCTACCGAACAGCAGAGGAAGCTATGGAGGGAATTTTGTGCGGCTATCTGGAAGAGGAGCAGGTGATAAGCGATATCCAGCTGAGTCCCTATCAGAAAACCAGCTCCAGCAGGCAGGCGATGATGGTAAGCGCGCATGCATTTGATGAGAGAAATGCGACGCTCAGTTTGATTGCGGTTAAATGGGAACGCAGCAATAAGCTCACAAAGATGAGCAGAAACGATGCAAACCGCATGTTCAAAATGGCGCGCCGTTTTTATAGAAATGCTAAAACAGGCATGTACAAGGAAATGGAGGAAACGGATACTGCCTATACTTTGGCGCAGATGATTTATGACAGGCAGTCCTTTATCTCTATTGTCCGCATCATTTTAGTCTCGAACGCCATTATTGGCATAGAACCTCCGGCAGACGCAGAGGAAGAAGATACTGTATTCTCATATGATGTATGGGATATTGACAGGATTTTCAGGCTTGTCGGACAAGCCGAGAGTGCAGGAGACAACAATATTGGCCTGAGGGATCAGTACGATTGCAGCCTAACCATGATGAAAATGCAGGCAGATCATCAGAAATACGACTGTTATGTCGGCATGCTTCCTGGAACTGTATTGGCGAGGCTCTACGATGAGCTTGGACAGCGATTGATTGAACGGAATGTGCGCTCTTTTCTGCAGGCCAAAAATGCTGTCAATAAAGGCATTCGGGATACAGTGCGCGATGAGCCGGAGATGTTCATGGCATACAACAATGGCATTTCAACGGTGGCGGAATGGATAGAATCTGATGATCTGGGCAATGGCATTGTCTCAGTGCACAGCCTCCACGGCTGGCAAATTGTCAATGGAGGGCAAACCACCGCATCTCTTGCCAACGCATATAAGGCGAAGCTGGATTTAAGCCAAGTGTTTGTTCCTATAAAGCTGACAATTCTTAAATCAGGAAAAAACCAGGACCGGATTATTGCTTATATATCCAAGTATGCGAACAGCCAAAACAAAATTACAATGTCGGATTTTAGCGCCAATACTCCCTGGCATGTTGAAATGGAAAAATTTTCGCGAAGAATATGGGTTCCGTCCCGGCAACGCATGCGCTGGTTTTATGAGCGCGCCCGCGGGCAATATCTCGTTGAGTTCAACAGGCAAAGCACTGCAGCTCGCAAAAGGAATTTCAGGCAAGAGAATCCCAAGAACCGTGTTGTTACAAAAACACTTGCAGCCAAGTGCATGATGTGCGCTATGCAGCAGCCGCATGTTGTCAGCAAAGGCTCTGAAACCAATTTTGTAAAATTCATGGAATTGGTCGAGGCTGGCAAAGTGCCATTCCCGGATGAGCGATATTATAAGCATATGATCGCAAATGTCATCCTTTTCAATAAATGCGACAGGATTGTAAAGCATTTGCAATTGGGAGACTACAAGGCAAATGTTGTGGCATATTCCATTGCTCTAGCTTATCGCCTCTTTGGAGGCAAGATTGATCTGGACAAAATATGGACCAAGCAGGACATAGATGAACAGCTTGAGTCTATGCTGGAAAAGCTGGCTCAAAAGGTATGGGATCATATAACTCATCCATCAGTTGAAGGAACCAATGTAACTCAATGGTGCAAGCGTGAAGAGTGCTGGAACCTCCTGCTCAGGCGTCAAGGAATTGAAGTTGCTCCGGCTGAAAAGGAGGATGATGAAGATGAAGAAGCTTAAAACAGTCGATTTGTTTGCAGGCGCGGGCGGGCTTAGCCTTGGATTTATGAGAACTGGCCGCTTTAATATTGTAGCTGCTGTAGAATGCGACAAGTATGCAGCCAAGACGTATGCTGAAAACCATAAGGGAGTTGAAGTGCTGCAAGAAGACGCATCAGAAATCTCGTTTAAAGAAAAAATAGAAGCGAAATACGGCAAAATAGATATTGTCATAGGCGGTCCCCCATGCCAAGGATTTTCAAATGCCAACAGGCAGAAAACCAGCCTTATCAGCGGAAATAACCAGTTGGTGCAGCATTATGTCCGAGCTATTGAGGAACTGAACCCTATTGTTTTTGTACTTGAAAATGTAAAGACACTGGAATCCAGCAAGCATTTTTTCTTTGTTGACAGCAGCAATATTGAAGAGGTGCGCGAATTAGGCATCCCAACAAAAAAAGAAAGAATTGCTATATGCGAGGGAGAAAAACCTGCAGCATTAATTGCTGATGTGCTTCCGCATATAGCCGATTTGGGTTTGTACAGAATAAAAAAGGAAAGGTACAGTCTGCTTCTCGCACTGTTTAAATTTTCACGCACCAGCGAGCGGGCTGCAAGATATGTCAAGGAACAAGAAAAAAAAATCAAGAAGCTGCTGGCAGATTGGGACCAGTTGCATGAAGCCTTTTGGAATGAAGATTGGGAACGCTTTTTTCGCGGCAGCAAAGAAATTTTATCAAAATTTGCATCCGGGGAGCAGGATTATTCCGTATATTTTGAAAGGCTGAAAACGCTTGCAGAAGTTGAAAAGGCAATAGAGCGACTGAATGAATTGCGGGAGAATCATATCGATTTTGAAATTCAGGTATCTGACAGCCGCATAGCGGCAATTGCTGATACTTTCAGTGTCAAGGATTACTTGGAGTATAAATTCAAAGCACTGGGATATGCCAGAGGCAAAGAATTTCTGAATGCGGCTGATTTTGGTGTGCCTCAAACAAGAGAACGCTTCATCATGATAGGTATAAAAGAAAAGACAATTGAGGGGGAAAAAATCAAGCTGCCGTCTCCCCTTCTTGAAAAGAAAGATTACAATACTGTTAGGGATGCTATTGAGGATTTGGAGAAGCTGGAAGCATCAATTCAAACAGATGCTCCAGAAATATATTCTATTTTCAAAGGAGGGGCAAAACTTGCCGCTCTGCTTTGCGACAGAGATTCAATAAGCAATCATGTGATTACCGATACAGGGGATACTGCCAAGGAAAGGTTTAAAGCCCTTGGCCAAGGAGAAAATTTTCATAATCTTGATGTGTCATTAAAGACAACATACTCTCTTCCAGAGCGGACGCAAAACACAATCTATCTGCGACTGCAGTATGATGAGCCTTCTGGAACTGTGATGAATGTTCGCAAGTCCATGTGGATTCATCCGAATTTGAATAGGGCGCTGAGTATTAGGGAAGCCGCAAGGCTGCAATCTTTCCCAAACAGCTTTGTTTTCTATGGAACAAAAAATTCACAATATCAGCAGGTAGGCAATGCAGTGCCGCCATTATTGGGGCAGGCTATTGCAGAGTGCTTGCTGGAGCAGTTAGGGATGTATTCCGAGAGTTCTTTATCTTATGATCTCGGAGTCGAAGGCGTAGAAAAAAAGGATTGCAATTTGAAGATAGAGGCGATGGCATTGCCGGATATGTTTGATCCAGAGAAGCGGAGCGAAATCATGTCCCATATTCGCTCTAAAAATACCAAGGGGGAAATAATTGTACGCAAATATTTGCACCGGCTTGGTTTTAGATTTCGTCTGCATGACCCAAACCTTCCCGGCAAGCCGGATGTTGTCCTTCCTAAATATAAATGCGTAGTGTTTGTCCATGGATGCTTTTGGCATGCTCATCAAGGATGCAAATATTATCGTGATCCCAAGACAAATCCAGAATACTGGCTCCCCAAAATCCAACGAAACATAGACAGAGACAAGCAAGCAGTTCAGGAACTCTCATCTATGGGGTGGCATGTAGAAATAGTTTGGGAATGCGAGTTGAAAAAGAATGCTTCTGATCGCATGGATCATCTGGTTAATTCGATAAAGGAGCATGAACCAAAATCAGGCCGCAAATAGCTCTGATTGCGAAAAGCTGAATCTTTTATAGAGTTGGAATTTGCAAGGACAGTATTTAAAATAAATCAGCTTTAATAAGTTAATAAGTAGCGCTTTACTGAAATATTAAAAGTAGGAGAGTTTTTTGGATAAGCTTAAGACATATGAATCAATAATGAATAAGTTTGCAATAGATGCTGGTGATAGACTAAAAGAACTAGTATTTGCAATTGCACCATTATATTCAAAAGCTTCCCCGTTGCCAGACAAAATACAGTATTCGCTGGTCCAGCTATATGCAAGCTTGATAGAAACTGCAGAGAGCTTCATAATGTTAATTTCATTTGGACGCATATGGGATGCAAAATTTCTTAGCAGAATGGCTGCAGAAGGAGCATTAAAATTTCTTTACATTTTCAAAGGAACAAATGAAGAAATACTGTCTAAGTTGGATGAATATTTAAATATTATTCCTTCTATAAACAGGCTTAAGCTTCATAATGCGGCCAGAAATCTGGTTGAAAAAGCTGGAGTTGAGCCATTAAAGCATCAAGCGTTGCATGATGCTTTAGTATCTGAAGAAGAAATAAAAAGATTTAAGGGCAGGCATTCTGATAAGGAATTAAATAGGATTTACAGCAGATGGCAAAATAATGGCCTTCTAAAATTGCTTGAGGATGAGCTTGACCCCAATTTATATATAAGCCTGGTATATGACTATAAACTAAGCAGTCAAATAGCGCATTTAGATGCTGATATTTTGGAGCAAAAGAAAGATATTGCTAATGATATGAATGAAGGTAAATATGGAAAAGCAATTTCATTAGGTGCAAGCACGTTGGCAAATGCTCTTATTCTTTTGTTGATTTGCACTTTGAAATTTATGCATTTGCAGGGCATAGATCCTGAAAATTTTGATAGGCAATTGACAGAGTATCATAAGATGATATTAAAGTTGCACGAGATTGAGGGCATGGCATGGGAAAAAGAAGTAGAAGAGATATATCGAAACCTCATACTTTAAATAAATCAAGATTTTATTAGGGATTTTCTTCAAAGGTTATTACAGCATACAAAAATTCGAAAATTACTATTTTAACTATTATAGTGCTGCCAAAGACATAGCATGTATATCTATAGGCTTTATCTTGAACATCAATCCAATCAAGCAGGCATAGAGAAAATTCCATGCCTTCATCAGTTTTTGCCTTAATTATATAAATTTTATCGTAAATTCTAGATCCTATTTCCGGCAGCAATTCATCATTCAGATTAAAACAGGAGTCAATCTCTTCAATTTCATCGGCACATAAATTGGGGAGAAATTTATAAAAAATGGGATTGCATTTCCCAGACCAACTATAGGATTTGTAGCCAATACTTAGTTCATATACCGCATGGCCTAGTGCCAGCTTTTCAAGTACGTTGCTTATTCTATAATCTGTAAGAGCATAGGGATTAACTGATAATGTTTGATTCTGGAGATTTTTTATCAAGCTGTCCACTTCGGCTGCGATGTTTTGATATTTTTCTATTCGCGAAATAGTTTCATTGCAAAATTCATAATCTTGATAATAGCATTTTTTTAGCTTTTCGATACATAAATAAACAAAAATCTCGTCGAGGGAATATCCACTGTTGCATTTGCTGCATGAAGGAACAATGCTTAGGTTTTCAGGGTAAGGTTTGCGTATAAACACCTTTGATGGCACGTGCTCTCTGGAATCTGCTTTTTCTCCGCAATAAATGCATTCAGAATAACTATCGCGATCATACTTGATTCGATGCAGAATTCTATTGTCAACATAAGGATTCCGTTGTTTCATAACAGACCACCTGTTCAAATAGCTCAACTAATTAAATTAGAGAGTATGTATATTGCATTGGGATTGCATTTTAAGATTATGCAATGATTAAGAGAACGTCAATATATGGATATGGTGTTCTCTTTTCATTATATAACATATAACAAATAAAAAAGCCGTTTGCTTTATTATCCCGATAAAGCAGGCGGCCTTTTTGCGTGAAAGGAGGAATTTCAAGTGTCAAAAGTAATCGCCCTTGCCAACCAGAAAGGCGGCACGGGCAAAACGACCACAACGGTCAACCTGGGTATCGGCCTTGCGATGCAGGGAAAAAAAGTGCTTTTAGTGGATGCGGACGCGCAAGGCAACCTAACGGATTCGTTGGGCTTCCATGAGCCGGACAATCTACCTGTTTCACTGGCGACCGTTTTAACCAAAAGCATGTTGGAGGAACCGTATGAACCTGACGAGGGTATCCTCCACCATGCGGAGGGCGTTGACCTCATGCCGGGCAACATTGAGTTGTCGGCCATTGAGGTTTCCCTCGTCAACACCATGAGCCGGGAAACGGTGCTGCGTAGCTACATCAATACCGTCAAAGATAGGTATGATTATGTGCTGATCGACTGTATGCCGAGTTTAGGCATGATGACCATCAACGCCCTTGCTGCTGCGGACAGCGCAATTATTCCTGTACAGGCCCACTATTTGCCTGCCAAAGGAATGACGCAGCTTTTACAGACCACAGCCAGGGTAAGGCGGCAAATCAATCCGAAGCTGATCATTGACGGCGTTCTGGTGACAATGGTGGATAACCGCACCAACTTTGCCAAAGACATTTCCTTTATCCTGCGCCGCGACTATGGCGACAAGCTGCGCATTTTCCAAACGGAAATCCCCCTATCTATTCGTGCGGCTGAAACCAGCGCCAAAGGAAAGAGCATTTACCTTCACGACCCCCATGGTCTGGCGGCAAAAGCCTATGAAGCCTTTACAAAGGAGGTGGAGAACATTGGCGAAAAGCAGCGCAAGAGACAACATCAAGCTGGCCTCAGTAGATGATCTGTTTACTACCGAGGAAAGCCGCGCCGAGCAGCAGCGCGAAAAGGTGATGGATATTCCCCTGTCGGAAATCAGTGATTTTCCCAACCACCCTTTTAAGGTAAAAGCGGATGAGGCCATGCTGGAAATGGCAGACAGCGTAAAGCAATACGGTGTTTTAATCCCCGGCCTTGTTCGGCCCAAAGCGGACGGCGGCTATGAAATGGTTGCCGGACACCGGCGCAAAAAGGCAAGCGAGCTTGTGGGTAAGGAAACCATGCCCTGCATTGTCCGAGAAATGGATGACGACGCCGCGACAATTATCATGGTTGACAACAACCTGCAAAGGGAAAGCATCCTGCCAAGTGAGAAAGCCTTCGCCTATAAAATGAAGCTGGAAGCCATGAACAGGCAGGGACAACGGACAGATTTAACTTCTGTTCAACTTGAACAGAAGTTAAAAGGAACATCATCAAGAGAAATCTTAGCAAAACAATCTGGTGAAAGCGGTCCTCAAATATTCCGATATATCCGCTTGACTGAGCTAATTTCGCCCATTTTGGAAATGGTGGACGAAAAGCAAATCGCCTTTAACCCTGCTGTGGAGCTTTCCTACCTGGCCGAAAAGGAACAACAGGAGCTTTATGAAACCATGCGATCGGAAGAATGCACCCCGTCTTTAGCGCAAGCACAGCGGATGAAGAAGCTCAGCCAGGACGGCAGGCTGAATATGGATGTCATCTTTTCCATTCTGACTGAGGAAAAGCCGAACCAAAAGGAAAAATTCAATATTCGGCGGGAACGCATTGACCGTTTTTTCCCTAGTAACTTTACCGAAAAACAGAAAGAGGACCTAATCGTTCAGCTTCTTGAAAGCTGGTACAAAAAGCGGCAGCGGGAACAGGAACGCTAAAACGCGGCAGATTCGCTCTTAAAGGAGAGCGTTTTTTTATGCCCTTTGGAAAGGAGGCGCTTAGATGTACTTTACGGAAGGGCGGCTGCAGGCCTATGAGCGCATGATGCAGGAGAAGCCGAAGCATGAACACGATCCCGTAAAAACTATGCCGGATCGGGATTGCAAGCATTGCCTTCATTACGATAAGCAGCAAGAGAAATGCAGCAAAGAGAGATGTATTGTTTTTAAAGAGTAAAATACACAATTCTATACTAAAGGGGTAGTCCGCCTGTTTATAAAACATGCAGACAGCGCCTCCTTCCTTCGCCCTTCTCCATGCCTCGCTCCTTAAAAACTACCAGCCGAAAAAAGAAATATCCCTGCCTTTCGGCAGGTAATACAAGAAATAGCTTGCATGAAGCGGTAGAACGAACAGCCACAGGGTGTTCCGAACCCTGTTATGGTGCAGAACCGCAAGGTTGACGCCTTGGTAGTCAAGATAAGGGCAACCGCCAAATTCACTATGCATATGGCGAAACTGACCGTCAAAGCCGCCGCCGCGCTGACCAAGAGCCTGATTGCCCTGGTGGGGGCAGGCGGGGCCGTCCTTGCCCTGTTCCTGATTATTATCGCCGTGGCCGCCTTGTTCGCGTCTCCCTTTGGCCTTCTCTTTTCCGATGAGAACCAGGATGCGGGGGTAATACCCGTCTCCGTGGTGATACAGGAGGTGAACGAGGAATACAACCAGCGGATAGAGGAAATCAAGAACGAAAATACATGGGACACGCTGGATGTTCAGTACGTCGGCACCGGAGGCAGCCGGGGCAATATCTGGATAGACATTCTGTCCGTGTTCGCCGTTAAAACCGCCCTGACCGATGACGGCATGGATGTCGTCACCATCGACCAGACCCGTGTTGACCTCATCCGGGAGGTATTTTGGGATATGACAGAAATTGACCACTGGATAGAAACCGTGGCGCATACCGACAGCGACGGGGGAACATGGTACGAGCGCGTTCTGCATATCGTCATCACCCAGCGAACCGCAGGGGAGCAGGCGGAAGTCTATCGCTTTAACGACGACCAGAGGGAAGTGCTGGAGGATCTTCTGAGCGGCGACTATGACCAGTATTTTATAGCCCTGATCACGGGTTTGAGACACCTGGGGGACGGAACGGAGGTTATCGCGGAGGGCTTTTATATCTGGCCCAGCGCCGCCAGTGACTATGTAACTTCCTTTTTTGGCACCAGGCTGCATCCCATTCTGGGCATTTACAAAACCCACACCGGTATCGACATCGGTGCGGGATACGGAACAGCGATACTGGCTGCCGCGGACGGCGTGGTCACAACCGCAGCTTACGATGCGGGCGGCTACGGGAACTATCTCATTATCGACCACGGCAGCGGCAATATGAGCCTTTACGCCCACATGAGCCAAATGAGCGCCGCTTTCGGGCAGACGGTGACACAGGGTCAGACTATCGGCTTGGTGGGCAGCACAGGATTGTCCACAGGTCCGCATCTGCACTTTGAGGTTTATGCCGGAGGCACCAGGGTCGACCCCCTGCTGTACTTCTCCAATTATACGGCAGCATGGTAAGTGTTGGCTTCTTAAAAAGAAAGATAACGGGATCGAATAGTACCATTTCAGTTAATAATATCTTGACAATATGACTGGGCAGTCATACAATATTATTATAATATGACGGGGTGGTCACACGCAGTGGGTTTAGCTATTATTTACGTACTATATGACCACCCAGTCTCTAGAGGGGGAAAAAAATGCCCAAAAGTACTTTCTTTAATTTGAGCGAAGAGAAGAAGAAGCGAATATTTGATGCTGCCGTACAGGAGTTTTCCACCCGGCGTTTCAGCGAAGCATCCATCAGCCAAATTGTCAAGAATGCAGGTATACCAAAGGGCAGTTTCTATCAATATTTTGCCGACAAAGAAGACATTTATCTTTATATGGTGGAAAAAGTCTCACAGGATATACATGAGATTATAGGAGCCTTCAACCCAGATGCCAGCTTTTTTGAAAACATTATGCAAAGAGCCGAAGGAACCATTAAAGTAGGCAAGATGAGATCAGAGTATACCAAGATAGGCGCGTTGACGGTGATTGATAACAGCGAATTCATTCTGCAACTCCTAAGAGCATCCAACAAAAAGTACATCGAAATAATCGAGCGTGATAAACAGCGCGGTCTAATCAAGATGGAAATCGACTCCGAAGTTGTTATTAAATTGATTTATATCTTCGTTTTTAATGAATATTTATACAGTGGGTTTGACGAGACCCGGTATTTAAAGAAAGTGGAAAGTGCAGTTCAAATAATCAAGGAAGGTATTGCCATCCATCAGGATTAATTGGACATGTTGATTCATTTGGTAGGGACATCAAGTTTAAAGAGGTTAAATATGAGTTCGTATGTGCTTAGTTTTGAGGGAATAGATAAAACAAAGCACGTCATAGCCGGAGATTAAGCCAATATGGAGATAATTAATTGGAGGGGATATCAATGAAAAAGAATAAAACTAGTTATTCCGCATCAATAATAACCTACTGTCGAGCCTATCATGCGGCGCATGATGAACCAAAGATATTTGATGACTTTTTGGCAGGTCACTTGCTTACAGAAGAGCAACGCACAAACTTCGACGGGATGATATACAAATCTAATAAGGTACTCTATTATATAGGCTCCCGAAAGGCTGTTCCCTCCGTCATAAAATTTTTTCTTCCCCGGCGTGTTAAACGTACTTTTGAAGCTATTGCTCCCCAAGACTTGAACCTGATCTCCAGCCCAACGTCGGCCGTGGATTGGTATATGCATGCTCATGGAGCTCCCGCATTGGCAGTCAGCAGGGCCAGGTATACCGAAGACAGCCTGGTGGAGGCTGTCAGGAAAGGAGTAAAGCAGTACGTGATCTTGGGAGCAGGGATGGACACCTTTGCCTTCCGGTGCCCGGAACTGATGGAGAAGCTTCGGGTATTTGAGGTGGACCATCCGGCTACCCAAGCTTTTAAGCGTCAACGCCTCACTGAATTGGGTTGGGAGATTCCAAAGCAACTATATTTTGTTCCGGTAGATTTCACGCACCAAAGGCTTGATGAGGCGCTTAAAAATTCATCGTATGACCCGAAAGCCTTGGGCTTCTTTAACTGGCTAGGTGTCACTTACTACCTGCCTCGTGAAACTGTATTGGATACCCTGCGCACAGTTGCAGGTATCGCCCCCAAAGGCAGTACTGTTATTTTTGATTACCTGGATACAGATGCCTTTGACCCTGCAAAAGTAGCTCCACGGGAACAGTGGTTTTTGTGGTCTCATAAAGCAGGTGAAAAAATGAAATCCGGGTTTGACCCGTCGACCTTGTCTCACGACCTGGACGCTTTAGGGCTGCGTCTTAAGGAGAATTTAAGCCCTTCAAATATTGAAAAGCTCTACTTCCAGGGACACACAGGCAACTACCATGCCCAGGAACATGCCCATTTTGCCTGTGCGGTTGTGGAATAGCATAGGTAATTATGAAACATTGAAGCGGACAAATACGTGTGGTTACTGGCCACTTTATGCTTCCATAAATTGTTGATTCTTGGGCAGGGACATCAAGTTTAAAGAGGTTAAATATGAGTCCATATGTACTTGGTTTCGAGGAAATAGATAAAACCAAGCTCGCCATAGTCGGCGGCAAGGGCGCTAACCTGGGGGAACTGTCCAGAATTGAAGGAATTAGTGTACCGGCGGGCTTTTGCGTTTCTATTGAAGCCTATAAAGAAATAATTGAGGACAATAAAGAACTTAACCAGTTGCTGGATCAGTTGTCTCTTTTTCAGCCAGGCGAGCTGGAAAAGATCAGCCAGATCAACGCGAAGATCCGCACGGTCATTGAGGAGATCGCTATCGCTAAAGAAATCGAAGAGCAAATCGCTTCGTACATCACCTTACTAGGCGAAAACAATGCCTATGCAGTGCGCTCCAGCGCCACCGCGGAAGACCTGCCCGCCGCTTCCTTCGCCGGACAGCAGGACACGTATCTAAACATTATAGGAAAAGATGCCATTCTTAAGCATATCAGCAGGTGCTGGGCGTCGCTGTTTACTGATCGTGCTGTAATCTACCGCATGCAAAATGGGTTTGACCATCGCAAGGTCCATCTGTCTGTGGTCGTACAGCAGATGGTTTTTCCCCAGGCGTCGGGGATTATGTTTACCGCCGATCCCGTCACATCCAATCGCAAAGTGCTGTCCATCGACGCCAGCTTCGATCTTGGCGAAGCCCTGGTCTCCGGCCTGGTGAATCCTGACATCTATAAAGTACGGGAGGGCATGATCGTCGATAAAAAGATATCCACCAAAAAGCTGGCCATCTATGCCCTGGAAAAAGGAGGCACCCGGAAACGGGAGATCGAGCCCCAGCGGCAGAATAAGCAAACCCTGACGGACGAGCTGATTTTACAGCTTGAAGGTCTGGGCAGAAAGATCGAAGCCTACTTTGGTTCGCCCCAGGACATTGAATGGTGCCTTTATGCAGATACCTTCTATATCGTTCAGAGCCGCCCCATCACCACCTTATACCCCCTGCCTAATGTAAGCGACGGAAAAAACCGTGTATATATATCCTACGGCCACCAGCAGATGATGACCGAACCCATCACACCATTGGGAATGTCCTTCTGCCAGATTTTTCTCAAGGACCATACACTACGCTCAGCCGGCGGCAGGTTGTTTTACGATTATACTCATGACCTGGTCTCGCTGGCGGGAAGAAAAATAGCGTTGAGAACATTTGGTGAAATGGATCTTTTGATAAAAAACGCCATGCTGAATTTATTCAAGCGAAAGCAATTCTTAAAGACTTTGCCGCGGGGGGAAAGAGTACTCCGTATGGGGGCAGAGGGACTATCCTGGGCGCTTCCCGTTCAGGCCGTAAATATCTACCGCAAAAATGACCCCGCCCTGATTAAAAATCTCATTTCCCGCAACCAGGAATCGGTCCGGGATCTGCAGCAAAGGATCGCAGTTGTATCCGGAGATGAACTGTTTGATTTCATTTTACAGGACCGTAAGCGATTAATGCAAATCATAGCTGACCCCCAAAGCGTGGCAGCATGGATAGTCGGGATGCTGGCCGCAAATTGGATCAATAAGAAAATGGAAAAATGGCTGAACGAAAAAGGTGCAGTCGACGTGCTCTCTCAATCGGTAGACAACAATATTACTTCCGAAATGGGGCTTGACCTTTTGGATGTAGCCGATGCTGTCCGAAAATATCCGGCAGTAATTGATTATTTTCATCATGCCAGTGATGAGACTTTTTTTGAAGACCTGTCCAGGCTGGAAGGCGGTGAGGCGGTCAGCCCAGCCATACAGGCATTCCTTGAAAAATACGGCATGCGCTGTTCCGGTGAGATCGATATCACCAGGCCCCGTTGGAGCGAACATCCCACCGCGCTTATTCCCATGATCTTCAGCAATATCAGAAACTTTGAGCCGGGTGCCCACAGGATTAAATTGGAGCAGGGGCTTAAAGAAGCGAAGGAGAAAGAACAGGAGCTCTTAGGCCGCCTGCAACAATTGCCCGGCGGCAAAAGAAAGGCAAAAAAGACGAAGAAGATGATCGGCATTGTGCGCAATTTGATCGGCTACCGGGAATATCCCAAATATGCCAATATGCAACGCAACTACATTTATAAGCAGGCACTGTTGAAAGAGGCCGGAAAGCTTGTGCAAAAGGGGCTTATCCGGAAAGAGGAGGATATCTATTACCTGACTTTTGAGGAACTCAAAGAGGCAGTTAAAATAAACTGCTTGGATTACGGTATTATCACCAAGCGAAAAGAGGAATACGAGGTCTATGAAAAGCTGACGCCGCCGCGATTAATGACCTCCGAGGGGGAGGTCATCATGGGAGAATACGATACCGGCAACATTCCCAAAGGTGCTTTGGCGGGTACACCCGTTTCAAACGGTGTCATCGAGGGACGAGCACGGGTTGTTTTAAAATTGGAGGACGCCATCATAGAAGAAGGTGATATCCTGGTCACCAAATTCGCCGACCCCGGTTGGACACCGCTCTTTGTATCCGTCAAAGGCCTGGTGACGGAAGTGGGCGGAATGATGACCCACGGAGCCGTTATTGCCAGAGAATACAGCCTCCCTGCTGTTGTCGGGGTGGATGATGCCACTAAGCTGATTAAAGACGGGCAGCGAATTCGCCTCAACGGTTCGGAAGGATATGTAGAAATCCTGTAAGGATGTTTGATTAAGTAGCCACGGGGCAGCTCCAATAGATGTTTAAATGTTATAGTAGTCTGTCAACTCTTAACTGCGGATAAAGTCTTTTCAATTTGATTCTGGCATCCACGGTAGTAAATTGCCAATCAACACCTAATTGGGCAGAGTATCTTGAGCTTTCCCATGCTGTTAATTCGGTATTCAAGAGATCAAGATTATTAATTCTGCGATTTAAGCCCTGCTTTGAAGGAACACTCAAGTCTATCCCGGCGATATTTAGCCAGCTGCCATGTTCAGGGGTATAATGTCCCTGCTTAGAAAGAATGACGGCAAAAATACATTTTCCTTGCACAATTATGTTGATTAACGTAAAATAAACTAAGATTAGTAATGTACTCGATACAAGAGTAAACTTGGCATAGGGGTGAAGGCATGGAGGCAAACAAAAAGAGCAGGACGGAAAGGAAAAAGGAAGAGACAAGAAAGAAAATCTTGGCGGTGGCCATGGATTTATTCAAACGGCAGGGTTTTGATAAGACTACCGTAGACCAAATCGCCATGGAAGCGGATGTCGCCAAAGGTACCGTTTTTAACCATTTCCCTGAAAAGGAAGCCATTATCTACGAACATATTCAGAGTATGATACGGGAACAAACGCCAGCAATGTTGGAATATTTGGACAAATTGCCCGATACCCGGACACGGCTGATCGCTGCCCTGCAAAAAACACTGGAATGGATGCATATAGACTTGAGTAATGACTTGTTTGAGCGGCACTTTATTTATAAGATGTCCCAATGGGTGCACGCTATAAAGCATTTAGACCGGAACGTAAGCAGCGGTTTTTCAACCGTTATGGAACATATATTTAAGCTGGGTATAGAATCCGGTGAAATCAGGCCGGATTGGCATCCTTTTGTTGTAGGTGGACTGGAAGTCAGCCACTTTCTTTCGGCCCTTCTATGGGTGAACCACCCGGAATTAATATCAATAAATGAAAGCATAGAGAATAATGTAGACTGTTTTCTCAACGGGGTAAAAAACGAGCTGCATGACTCCTAAACATAAAGCAGCGAGCATTTAAGTAAGGGGGAAGAGATATGGTGGGGAAAAGATATTTCAATAGCTAGCCGGTAACTTTTACTTCTGGAGTGGAAGCTGTCGGGGGTAAGGGCTGGAACCTCGCCCGCTGGAGCGTTATGGCTTTACTGTTCCGGCTGGCGGTATGAGGGGGGCGTGTATGGATGAATCGGTATCTGTTTAATTTTCAGGAAATCAATGAGTCAAAGCCAGGTCTCGTCGGCGGAAAGGGCTGGAACCTGGGGCAGCTGTTCGGGATCGAGGGAATAAATGTCCCGGATGGGTTCTGTATCACCACCTAAGCCTATCGAACAGCCATCAAGCATAATGAGGAATTCACGGCATTAGTCTCTCAGCTAGCGATTCTCAAGGCGGAAGGCCGGACCCAAATTTCGGAAATCAGCGCTCGGATCCGCGGCGTCATCGAAGCGAGCGAGATAGCGAAAGAGATCGAGTCCGAGATAGTTCGGCATCTCGACGCCCTGGGGGCGGAGAACGCCTATGCCGTGCGTTCCAGCGCCACGGCCGAAGACCTGCCCTACGCCTCTTTTGCCGGCCAGCAGGATACGTATTTGAATGTCAAAGGCCGGGAGGCGATCCTGCAGAGCGTCAAAAAGTGCTGGGCTTCACTGTTTACCGACCGGGCCGTGATCTACCGCCTGCGAAACGGGTTCGACCACCGTCAGGTCTACCTGTCCGTGATCATTCAGCGGATGGTTTTCCCCGAGGCCTCGGGTGTCATGTTCACGGCTGATCCGGCTACGTCCAACCGGAAAGTGTTGTCCATCAACTCCTGCTTCGGGCTCGGCGAGGCTCTGGTCTCCGGCCTGGTCAACGCCGATCTTTTTACGGTGCGCGACGCCCGGATAACCGATAAAGTGGTAGCTCATAAAAAGTTGGGTATTTACGCCCTGGAGGAAGGCGGAACAGAAACGCGGGGCATCGAACCTGAGCAGCAGCATATCCAGACGCTGACCGATGAACAGGTTTTGCGACTGGAGCAGATCGGCAGAAAGATCGAGACCTATTTTGCCTGCCCCCAGGATATTGAATGGTGTCTCTCCGGTGACAAGTTCTATATTGTTCAGAGCCGCCCGATCACCACCCTGTACCCGGTTCCGGAGGTAAGCGATGGGAAGAACCATGTGTTCGCGTCTATGGGCCACCAGCAGATGATGACGGATGCCATCAAACCGTTGGGCATCTCTTTCTTCCAGTTACTGAGTGACAATCCGATGCCCCAGGCCGGTGGGAGGATATTCATGGATATCTCCGCCATGTTGTCCTCGGCTATCGGACGAAAGACTCTAGTTTCTATGAGAGGCGATGGGGATATCCTGATGGAGAATGCCATGTTCAAAGTGATGGAGAGGAAGGATTTCCTGAAAACGCTGCCACGCAAACTGCCGGGCAACAACGCCATGGTCAAAGGGGCTTTGCCCCTATTGTTTCATATCGTCAAGATTTCCCAAGCCAATGATGCAGCGCGCGTTCCCAAAGAGATCGGGCGCAGCGATGCCCTAATCCGTAGCCTGCAAGATAAGATCGCCGGTGTATCCGGCGACGAACTGTTTGACCTGATCTTGCAGGAGCAAAAAGAATTTCAGGCGCTCAGTTCCGATCCGGAAAACTTCGCAGTGTTCATGACCGGCCAGCAGGCGTTGAAATGGCTCAACAAGAACATGGCCAAGTGGTTGGGCGATGTGAAGGAGGGCGACGCGCTTTCCCGATCCGCGCCCCACAACATCACTTCCGAAATGGGCCTGGCGCTCCTGGATGTGGCGGATGTCGTCCGCCCATATCCGGCGGTGATTGCCTATCTGGAACAGGCTGATGATAACACCTTTTTTGAGGGCTTTGATGGGCTGCCCGGTGGTGGTGTGGTCCGCGACTCCATTCAGGCGTTCCTGGAGCAATACGGCATGCGCTGCCCCGGCGAAATCGACATTACCAGGCCACGCTGGAGCGAGCAGCCGACCGCCCTGGTACCGGCAATTCTTAGCAACGTCAAGAATCTCCAGCCTGGTGCGCATAAGACCAGGGTCGAACAGGGACGGCTGGAAGCGGAGCAGAAGGAGCGGGATCTCCTGGCCCGCCTGGAGCGATTGCCCGGAGGCAAACGGAAAGCCAAGAAAACCAGGAAGAAGATTAGTATTTTGCACAATTTTATCGGCTACCGGGAATACCCCAAGTATTTTATAATCAGACGCTGGCAGGTCTTTAAAGAGGCTTTGATGAGAGAGGCTGCCGTCCTCGTGCAAAAGGGCGTAATTCAGAACCGGGAGGATGTCTACTACTTATCGTTCGAGGAGTTCCGGGATGCCGTCCATTCCGGCCACCTTGATTATAGCATTATCGCCGCTAGAAAAGAGGAGTACGCAGCCTTCGAGAAGATGACGCCGCCGCGGGTGATGACATCGGAGGGCGAGGTCATCTTCGGCGAGTACGAGGCCGTCGATATTCCTCCGCAGGCCCTGGTGGGCGCGCCCGTATCCTCAGGCGTCATCGAGGGGCCTGCCCGCATAGTTTTAAGGATGGAGGATGCCAACCTGGAAGACGGTGATATCCTGGTAACCACCTTCACCGATCCCAGTTGGACACCGCTGTTTCTATCCGTCAGGGGTCTGGTGACGGAGGTGGGCGGGTTGATGAGCCATGGGTCCACCATTGCCCGCGAGTACGGACTGCCGGCGGTTGCCGGGGTGGAAAACGCCACCAGGTTGATTGAAGACGGGCAAAGAATCCGGGTGAACGGCACTCGTGGGTACGTGGAAATACTGTAGTAAATCTTGCGATTCCTGATAATAAAAGATCAAACCGTTAGCGGAGGGGGAAAAGGTATGGGTGAGAAAGGATTTTTCTTTAACTGGTCAGAAGCCTTTACCGCTGGAGTAGAAGCCGTTGGGGGGAAGGGCTGGAATCTGGCCCGGCTGGAGCGTTATGGTTTTACTATTCCGCTGGCGGTGTTCTGAGCGCTGATGCCTACCGGGCTTTTATTAAAGAAAATAATCTGTCTGGGGCCATAGCTAAGATTTCGGCAAAGGTCTCTTTCTCCAACATCGCAGAGCAAGAGATTGAAGAAGAACTCTTTAGGCTAAGAGAGAAAATCATAACGGGATTATTCCCTTTGTATATCCAGGAAGAATTGATCGCCCAACTAAAAGGCATGGGCATCCTATCCAAGCCGCTGGCGGTCCGTTCTTCCGCCACCTGCGAGGATTCGGCCCGGGCCTCTTTTGCCGGTATGCATGATTCATTCTTAAATGTCCGGGGTACCGATAATATCATATTGGCTGTCAAAGAATGCTATGCTTCCCTTTGGACTCCCCGGGCGGTTGCCTACCGGCGTAAAATGAAGGTTGGGGATGATGAGGTATTTCAGGCGGTTGTAATCCTGGAATTAGTAGAAGCCGTGGCGGCAGGGGTCGGCTTTACCTGCGATCCGCGCAGCGGCCGGGAAGATGTAGTGCTTGTTAACGCCAATTTCGGCCTGGGGGAAAGCGTGGTCAGCGGCGCTGTCGAGCCGGATGAATATTGCCTGGATACAAAACTGGAAATATTGGAGCGGAGAATGGGCCGGAAAGAAAATCAAACCATGGCCCGCCCCGATGGTGGAACAAAATTGATCGCTTCCCCGGGCTCCTCTGAGAAACAAGTACTAAGCGATGAAAACGGGGGTGACGTTCTGGTAGCACCAACCACCGATCCGGGCTGGACACCTCTATTTTTGCGAGCTTCAGCCATAGTTGTAGAACCGGGAGGAATTGGATCTCATGGGGCTATTGTCGCTCGAGAGTATGGAATACCTGCCGTTTTGAATGTACTTGGGGCCATGAGCCTTATTAAAGACGGGCAGAACGTGGTTGTAGACGGGGATGAAGGGAAAATCTATATGCAATAAATACCAGGCTAGGCCCGCCTTGTTAACTTCATTGTATTCGAATTTTGTGGATCGATTCTCTTATGCTATGTGCATTAAGAGCTGCATTATTCCTTATTTTAAGGAGTTCAAGCTTGCGCTGAAGGATGTTACGCCCAAGCACATACAGGACTATTACCAGTACGAACTGAACGAGAAAGGCTTAAGCGCCAGCACGGTGATCCATCGCCACGCCAATATTCGCAAGGCGTTGCAGTACGCTTACAAGGTGGGCCTAATCGCCTTTAATCCCGCCGACCGGATCGAGCGGCCCAAGACCACAAAATTCGTAGGCAGCATTTACGATGCCGGGGAACTGGAAGCCCTGTTTGCCGTGGTGAAAAACAAACCGATAGAGCTGGCCGTTATCCTGGGCGCGTTTTACGGGCTGCGCCGCAGCGAGATCGTAGGGCTGAAATGGAACGCGATCAACTTTGAAAAAAAGACGCTGACCATCAAGCACACCGTAACCGAGGTAAGGGTGGACGGAAAAGCCATCATCGTGGAAAAGGACCGTGCCAAAACCAAGTCGAGCCACCGCACCTTGCCGCTGGTAGAGCCCTTTGAAAAGCTTCTCCGGCAGCTAAAGGAAGAGCAGGAGCGCGATCAAAAAGTATGCGGGAAAGACTATTGCCGGGAGTATTTTGGCTACATTTACGTGAACGAGCTGGGAGAGCGGGTCAAGCCGGGCTATGTCACCCAGAATTTCGCGCTTACGCTGAAAAACCACGGCCTTAAAAAAATTCGTTTTCACGATTTGAGGCATAGCTGCGCCAGTTTGTTGTACGCCAACGGAGTCAGCCTGAAGGAGATCCAGGAGTGGTTGGGGCACAGTGATATTTCCACCACCTCGAACATATACACCCACCTGGATTTCAGCTCCAAGGTCGCTTCGGCCAACGCCATCATCGGCGTATATCCCTCCTGACATCCCTCCAAAGCGGGCGGAAAGCCAGGTGAATAGGGAGCTGAGAGCACTGCGAATATGCTCTAAAATGTATTATGTAACGGTATGCGGGAAGGCAAACAGGAAGGTGCCGCGAGAAAAGAAAAAGCCCTCGAATCCGCTTATATCGCGGTTCAAGAGCGATTATTTCTGGTGCCGATGGCCGGAGTCGAACCGGCATGGAAGTTATCCGCCGCATTTTGAGTGCGGTGCGTCTGCCAATTCCGCCACATCGGCAAGTTTATTTCAATTTCCCTCTCCCTAATCCGTCTCTGGAATTTGGAGGGATATGGTGGAGGGATATGAAAAACCATAAAGACTATTCAATTATCAAGAACCCGAAAACCACGCGGGTTCGGGAGCCGCCGACCGGTCGAAAAGGGCCTTTCGCGGCACACGATTTTGAGTCGCGCTCGTCTGCCAATTCCGCCACTCTGGCTGGTATTTTAAATTCCAATGCAAAGATAATTATAGTAGCCTCTTTTAGCCTTGTCAAGATTGATAAAAACCGGGGGATAGTGTTTTTTGGAAAAAGGAGGAGTAATGGGGAGAAGAAAAGGGGTAAAAATGAGTCCCCTTTTTATTTGTGCTTCTGTCAGCCTTTGGCAGACGGCAGGTAAAAGCTTCACCTCTTGTCATAACAAGGCAGGGGAATAACAAAAGGAATTTTATAAAAGATGGCGAAAACTTTATAGTATTGATTTTATGAGAATAAGAATTTTAGCCTATTTCCAACTTTTTTAAGGAGAAATACCTTATGCAATCAGAACAAGAACTGGTGAAGAAAAGTATGGAGGGTGACACTCAGGCTTTTGAAAAATTGGTTCTGCAATATCAAAATAAGGTTTATGCTTTAAGCTTCAGGTACATGGGGAATGAAGATGATGCGTATGATATGTCTCAGGAAGTTTTTCTAAAAGCCTTTCGTTCCTTAAAGACTTTTAAGGGAAATTCCAGTTTTGGCACCTGGATATTTCGAATTACCACTAATGTTTGCCTGGATGAACTCAGGCGCCGGAAGAGAAGGATTGTTCCTCTCTCGCTGGACGAAGCAGCTGTTACCAGTCGTGGTATTGAAGTTGAGAGGGAAATAGTGGACCCTTCGCCCCCGGTTGATCGGGTATATGAACAGAAAGAATTATCACAATACATACAAGGCCTTTTAGACCAGATGAAACCTGAACATAAAGCGGTAATAATCCTCAGGGATAGTATGGACTTGAGTTATGAACAAATCGCTTATGTCTTGAATTGTTCGGTGGGCACGGTCAAGTCGCGTCTTAGCAGGGCCAGAAGTATTTTAAGGAAACAATGGGTAGAGAGGGAACTTTTGCCCTAGCCATCTCGTCTAAAAACCGGGAGGAAAAGAGCCATGAAATGTGAGCAGGTTAGTGAGCTGCTTTCAGCCTACATTGACGAAATGACAAGTGAGAAAGAAACAAAAGCACTGGAAGCCCACCTTGCTCAATGTGCAGACTGCCGTAAAGAGCTGGATGGTTACCGGCTTCTTCGTGGCATTATGCAGCAATTGGAGTCACCGCTGCCCCCGGATGATTTCTCCACCGTTGTTCAAAAACGACTGCAGGAAAACAAAAACAAGATATTTAGTGCTACTACTATTGAGCGGCCCAAAAAGACCGGATGGATTGCGGCAGTATTGGCGGGATTAGCCTTGGCGTCAGGTATATATGCCAGCAGCTATCTATCTATTGGAGATTTTCTTGTGTCCTGGCAGGATAAAAAGGAACAGAAAAAACCCCGAATAGCTATCGAGGATATAATAGAGCGTTTTCAAAAATGGAATAAGGAAGAGGATAATAGCAGCCGAGAAGCCGCTGAACCGGAAGCTAAGATCGCTTCTAATCCCAGTGCCAAAGTGAGTGTGGGGGTAGGGGCGGAAAATACCCGGGAAGAAGTGGAACTCAAGACTGCTGGAGATGATAGCTATTCTAGCCATATAATGGTGAAAGAACTGTCAACGGCCCTGGCTCAGGTAATAGGGATTGCCGATGAGCGGGAAATCAAGTACAGTATGACATCCGGGTCTTATGGCAGCAGTGAGGCGCGAAGGGTGGTCCTGGAAGTGGAACCGCAAGAAGTCCCTCAGCTTCTAATGGAGTTGGAAGCGATTGGGAGGAAGCTTGATGTTGCGGATCTTACAGAAGCAAGTGGACAGGATGAAGCGCTTCAAGCTTCTGATCTGGATGAAAAACCCCTGCTGCCGGAGAAAAGCGAATTTTCCGATAATGAGAAATTAAGCATGGTTAAAATAGAAAATAATGAGGAAGCCGGAGAAGACAGAAAAGAGGAATTAGCTAAAGAAAAAGCGGCTTCTGCGCCAGATGATAAAATGCTCTTCAATTCCGAAAAGGGAGAAGATAGCAAAGATATTGAAAGTATTAAGGAAGAAAATAAACCGGAAGGAACTAAAGTTAACTTAGACATTTTGATAATTCAAGAAAAATGATTGGGGCGGGTACAGTTTAATTTTAAAGTGTCGGCAATGATTGGATTCAAGCTGCGAGAGCTTATGATATGATGTCACTGCAAAAAGTTATAAATATGCATTAGCGTGCATAAATATACCGCTCAGCTACATTAAAAGCGACCGAAGAGTGTGTAGGGAACGACCTCCGTGTCGTTCCGAGTCAGGCTTTGTATATTTATGCAACCCTTATGCAACAAAAAGGGTTTTGCAGTAGAGTCATGATATTGATTATGAGATTAAAAGGTTATGGGAAGTATTGGGAATTCCAATACTTTTTTTCTTGGGGGGAAAGAATGTTATTATAAAATATAAGGAACGAGCGGTAAGGGGTAAGGGGGAGGAATAGACGCTCGGGTAGAATAACGATAAGGATGGGGTATTTATGGCTGATAAATTTATGCTAATAGATGGAAACAGTCTGTTGTACCGGGCTTTTTATGCTCTGCCGCTGCTGCATAATTCCGCCGGGGTTTACACCAATGGGGTATACGGTTTCCTGACCATGTTCAACCGGGTGCTGGCTGAGATTCAGCCCACCCATATTGCCGTAGCTTTCGATAAAGACCGCAGTACTTTCCGCAACGAGCTGTATAGCGAATACAAGGCCAATCGTTCGGCTCCTCCGGAGGAACTGGGGGGGCAATTCCAACTGCTGCGAGATGTTCTGGCGGCTTTGAATATCGAGTACCTGGAGATGCAGGGTTATGAAGCCGACGATATCATCGGCACTTTGAGCAAAAAGGCGGAAGAACAAGGGTTAAAGACCGTCATTCTAACCGGTGACGGTGATGCCCTGCAGCTGGTTTCGGAGCAGGTTGATGTTTTGCTGACTAAAAAAGGCATAAGCGAAATGGAACTCTACGATCCCCAGGGGGTCAAAGACAAGTGGGGAGTAGAACCGGAAAAGATGGCGGAAATAAAGGGCCTTATGGGGGATGCTTCCGATAACATCCCCGGGGTTCCCGGGGTAGGCCCGAAGACTGCTATAAAGCTAGTGCAGGAATTTGCCAGCCTGGAGAATCTCTATGAGAATTTGCCGCAGGTCAAAGGCAAGAAGCTGGTGGAAAAGCTGGAGCAAAACCGGGAGCAGGCTTTTCTCAGCCGGCAGCTGGCCACCATTAACCGCGATATGGATCTGGATTTTCCGATCGAGGACTATGTAATGCGGGAACCCCATTACCCGGAATTGCTGGAGCTATATCGCAGCCTGGAATTCAATAATTTCCTAAAAATCCTGCAGGAGAAAGAGCTAAAAAAGGGAATGGCCCCGGTAAAGCAGGAGATAGAAGTGCTGTTCTTGGAAAGAGAAGAAGATGTGACGGCTTTACTGGAAGAAATAAAGCAAGGGGAGAGCGTGGCCCTGTATTTCCAGAGCAATTACCATCATCCTATGTGGGCCAGTCTGCAGGGCGTTTTCCTGGAATACGGCGAGCGGGTTTACCAGCTAAAACTGGAAGCTGGGGATGACTATAAACTGCAGTGGCTCAAAACTTTACTGGAATCTGCAGCGATTAAGAAGTATCTGCATAATGCCAAATTCGTCCAGGTTCTTTTGCTGAGACACGGAATTGAACTTGGCGGAGTTGCGGGGGATACCATGCTGCTGGCCTATGTAGATGATCCGGCTTTTGAGGGCGATGAACTGGATGCCTGCCTTAAGAAGCACCTGCAGCTCAACATAGCGGAAAATAACCTGGCGGCATTGGTTAGCAGGATAAAGGAACTCTATTTCCAGCTGGAGGAGCAAGTCACGGAGGAATTGCGGGAGCTTTTGCAACAGGTGGAAATGCCCATGTCGGAAGTACTGGCCCGGATGGAATTTTGCGGGGTGAAGGTGGAGCGGAGTACGCTGACCCGGATTTCTGAGGAACTGGCCAGCGGGATAGCCGTCCATGAGGAACGGATTTTCGAGCTGGCGGGAAGCAGTTTTAACATTAATTCACCCAAACAGTTGGGTAAAGTGCTTTTTGAGGATTTGGGTCTTAGGGTAATAAAGAAGGGCAAAACCGGATATTCTACCGGGGCGGAAGTACTGGAGGAACTTTATCAGGAGCACGAGATAATAGCTCATATTTTAAATTATCGCCAGCTCAGCAAAATAAAATCCACCTATGCCGATGCCCTGCAGGAGTTGATACACCCGGAAACTGGCCGGGTACATACCATATTTAAACAAGCCCAGACCGCAACCGGACGCCTGTCCAGCGTGGAGCCCAACCTGCAGAACATCCCTATTAGAATGGAAGAAGGACGCCGGATTCGCCAGGCCTTCGTGGCTCCGGGGCCGGATTGGCTTATTATGGCGGCGGACTATTCCCAGATTGACCTGCGCTCCCTGGCCCATATCAGCGGGGACGAGCGATTGATTGAAGCCTTTAAAAGCGGGGTGGATATTCACACGCGGACAGCGGTGGAAATCTTTCATGTGCCGGTGGAATGGGTGGATAGCGAGCTGAGGAGAAGGGCCAAGGCAGTTAATTTCGGCATTATATACGGTATCAGTGATTTTGGCCTGGCCCGGGATACCGGGGTCAGTCGTAAAGAAGCCCGTAAATATATCGACAATTACCTAAACAGCTATCCCGGCGTGAAAAAATATATGGAAGATATAGTGGAGTTTGGACGCCGCCACGGCTATGTCGAGACCTTGTTGAAGCGCCGCCGCTACTTGCCCGAACTCAATGCCAGGAATAAGATGGTGCAGGCCTTTGGCCGCCGTATGGCTCTTAATACCCCGGTGCAGGGAACTTCCGCTGATATAATCAAACTGGCTATGATCAAGGTGGATGAAGAGATAAGAAAGCGCCGGCTTCAGGCCCGCTTGCTATTGCAGGTTCATGACGAACTGGTTCTGGAACTGCCCCGGACGGAACTGGAAGAAGTAAGCGGGCTCTTACGGGACTGTATGGAGAACGCCTGCAGTTTGAAAGTACCCTTGGAAGTATCCCTTAAGACCGGCCCCAACTGGTATGAGATGGAATAGCGGAGGGCGGAAGACGGTTATCGGAGAACGGGTGGAGGGAAAGAGGTGGTATTATGCCTGAATTACCGGAGGTTGAAACGATCAAGAATAACCTGCAGGAAATTCTACCGCTTAGAATCAAAGAACTAGAACTCCGGCGTGAGGATATATTGCGCTGCCAGGACTATGCTTTAAAAGAGCTTACTGGGCAGAGCATAGAAGAAGCGTCCCGCCGGGGCAAGTATCTTATCCTGGCTGTGAACAACGGCCTGTTCCTGGTTTTCCACCTGGGTATGAGCGGCAGGCTTTATATACAAGAGGAAGAAAATACGATTCTGGAACCGCATGTGCATGTGATAATCCATTTGGATAAGCGGCTTAAGCTTTTGTACCAGGATGCTCGTCGTTTCGGAGGGCTATGGCTGCTTAAGGATATTGACAGCTTCTTTTCCCGGCTGGGAAAGGAGCCTTTGAGCGAGGAGTTTTGCCCCCCCTACCTGGAACAGGTTTTGCAAGGGCGCCAAACTGCCATAAAGAACCTGCTTCTGAATCAGAACCTTATCTCCGGCCTGGGCAACATCTATGCTGATGAAGCCCTGTTTGTGGCGGGGATTCGACCTGATCGCCAAGCTGCTTCCCTTTCTGTGCGGGAGATTGAAGGCTTGTGCTGTGGCATCAAGGAAGTTTTGACCAAGAGCATTAAGTATCGCGGCACCACTTTTCGCGATTACCGAGACGGCAAGCGACAACCGGGGGAGTTCCAAAACCACCTGCAGGTTTATGGCCGTTTTAATCAAGCCTGCCCCAATTGCGGCCAGCCCCTGAAAAGAACCAGAATTGGCGGCAGAAGCAGCCATTACTGCGAGAAATGCCAGCATTGACCAACCCGTCAAATATATCACGGGGACGGTTGTGCTGATATATTTTTGCCTTCAATGCTCCACGCCTGCAATCATTCCTGAAAAGTCAGTTAGAACCGGAAGGTGGAATAGGATAAACCTTAACCCTTACCCCTCACACGTTTCTTACTAACCCGTCATGGCCAAAGGACATTGCCAGCTATGAAAAAAGGGGGAATTCTAAGGTATTCTTGATGCAATCTTAATAGTGACACCCACAGGGTGGAACACGGGAGTATCCGAAGGGTTTGCGTCCTTACTAATCTTTATTATATATCAGCAGAACCGTCCCTATGATATATACAGGGGAGAGGCAGCGACCCAGCACCCGGGTAACATATTCATACTTCTATCCATATTGTAGCTATATAACTATGATGCGGGATAGGAGTGGCCTCTGGTGGAGTATTTTCATATTCTCTTGTTTGCCCTGGCGGTGAGCAGTGACGGGTTTTTTGCCGGGATGGCCTATGGATTAAAGAAAATTAAGGTTCCCCTGCTTTCACTGCTGGTTATAGCTCTGGCTTCAGCTCTGGCCGTCAGCTTTTCCATGTTATGTGGAAAGGGGCTTGCCACCATATTTCCTCCTGACTTTGCCGGTCGTCTGGGAGCGATAATGCTGATGCTAATCGGAGTTTACTTTTTGCTCTCTGCCTGTCGGGATAGAATAGAGAGTATGGATGAGATAGGCGAAGAGCCCCTTTTTAGCCTGAACATCAAGCCTTTGGGCATAATCATACATATACTAAAAGAACCAGCCCGGGCTGATTTTGATTTATCCGGTGAGATCAGCACCCGGGAAGCTTTTTTTCTCGGGCTGGCTCTGGCTATGGATGCACTGGGGGCAGGTATCGGAGTAGCCCTGGCCGGTTTCAATATTCTATTAACAGCCCTGGCTGTGGGTGTGTTAAAATTTATACTAGTAAATTGTGGGTTGCAATTGGGAATTAAGATAAAGGCTGAGCGCTGGCAGCTAATCTCCTCCTTGATACCCGGCCTTATGCTGATAAGCCTGGGAATTCTCGAAATTATGTAGCAGAACGGAGCTTGAAAAATATGAAAACGATAGGCCTAACAGGTGGTATTGCCAGCGGTAAGAGTATGGTGGCCAGGGCCCTGCAAGAAATGGGAGCAGTCTTGCTTAGTGCGGACGAAATAGGCCACCAGGTTATTGAACCAGGTAAAACTGCCTATTATGATTTGATAAATGCTTTTGGAAAAGAGATAGTGAATGCAGATGGGACAATAAACCGCAAAGAACTGGGCGGGATAGTGTTCGAAGATCCACAAAAACTTCAGTTGCTCAACCAGCTTACCCACCCTTCTATTATGCAGGAGATTAGATTAAAGCTGGCCCAAATTGAGCAAGAGCAGCCTGCTGCTATTGTGGTAATGGAAATCCCCCTGCTCTATGAAACCCGCATGGAAAGATTATTTGACCAGGTCTGGGTGGTCTGGGTGGATCGCGAGACGCAGATAAAACGGCTTATGGCTCGAGATGCTATTGACCGGAGTGATGCGATAAGCCGTATAGACTCCCAGATGCCCTTGGATGAAAAAGCCCGGCGAGCTGATCTAGTTATTGACAATTGCGGCAGCATAGAGGAAACAATAGCAAAGGCCACCAGATATTTCAACAATATTTAAGCTGATCTACAAATAAAATGTATTATACTACCTGGGGGGTGGGTTATTTTTGAACAAAAAAAAGAAAAAGCGCTTTTCTATTAGCCTGTGGGTTTCTATCCTGCTCTTTCTGTTAGTGGTTTTAACCTTTCCCCAATGGATAAGTTATTTCTACCCGCAGCCCCACCGGGATATAGTATTCGCTACCGCTTATGATAACCAGGTGGATCCCTATCTGGTTTTCGCCATAATTCGCGCCGAAAGCAAATACCAGCCTACGGCCCGGTCACCGGTAGGCGCTCGTGGCTTGATGCAGATAATGCCCAAAACCGCTGCCTGGATAGCTGAACAGAAAGGCATTAGTGGATTTGAAGCGGAGCAACTGAATGAGCCTGCTTTAAATATCAGCTTTGGCTGCTGGTATCTAAACAGCCTTAACCAGGAGTTCGAAGGCGAACTTCCCCTGGTTATCGCCGCCTATAATGCAGGCAGGGGAAAGGTAAAGGAGTGGCAAGTACAGGGAATTTGGGATGGTGATACGGGGAAACTTGATAAAATACCATTTGAAGAAACCAGGAATTATGTCAAGATTGTTTTGAAAAATTATGAAGCCTACCGGGCCATTTACCAGTAGAACAATTGATTATTGATGCCACCTTAATACGGGGCTATTTCTATACCATAATCAAGGAATTAAGGAATTTTATCCATTTGCCTTAAATATAAATGTCCTAGAAGAGAGTTAAAATAAGGAGGGCATTTGCTTTGATTATCCGGTGCAAGAGAATAGTCCTGTTTATTGTTTTCTGTGGCTTAATAGTAGCTTTGGCTTCCATTATACATTGGCGTCAGGTAGCGGTCTACACCGCCAGCCTGGACACTCGTCCTTTCCATCTTGGACTGGTAGGTGAAATCAACAGCATCGAGCCAGCCAAACTGAGCAATCACCCCGAGAGCTTACTGGCTTCCGCTATCTATGAAGGCCTGCTCTGTTTTGATGAAGAGAAGGGTGAGATTAAACCGGCTTTGGCCAGGAAGTGGAAGTATTCCAGCGATGGCAAATCGCTTACCCTTTATCTCCGAGGAGATGTGCAGTTTCATAATGGGAAAAAGCTGACTGCTGCCGATGTTAAGGCGTCATGGGAGAGGAATCTTGGCAGCCTCAAGGATTGGTCCAATGTAAGCCTTTTCCTGCCTATAGCTGGCTGTGCGGAACGTTTGCAGGGCAAAAATATAGATATTTACGGAATTAAGGTCTTAAACGAGCATACTTTGAAAATCACCTTGCTCCAGCCGAACAGAGTATTCATTTATTCTCTGGGCCACCCGCTTTTCTGGGTTTTTGACAGTGAGGATAATAATGATCCGCTGGCAGGTACGGGCCCTTTCATTTTTCAAGAAAATAAGGAAAATAAGAAATTTTTCCTGATTAAAAATGAGAAATATTACCGGGGAAATCCCCACCTGGCGGGCATAAATGTACAAGTTTTCCCCGATGAACAGCAGGCTATGGATGACTATAAGTCAGGAAAATTAGATTTCCTGGACACGGTACCCCTGGAAGAAATAAAGAAAATAAGAAAAGCTTCTGAGTATAAGGGCTTATATATCGAAAAACCTATCCTGGAGACTTATTCCCTGGTTTTTAACCTGAACAAAAAACCTTTTGCCGGCAATTATTACTTGCGCCGGGCCCTTAATTATGCCATTGATCGGAAGAAGATTAACGATGAAGTATTCGGGGGCAGTTGCCTTTCCGCTAAAGGGGCTATCCCTACAGGGATTCCAGGCTACAGCGAAGAGATGCAGGGTTATAGCTACAAGCCGGAAAAAGCCAAAGAACTACTGGAAGAAGCCGGCTACCCGGGTGGCTATGATTTACCCCCCTTGCTTTTAACCTATAATAGCGGCGAAGCCCATAAGATGATAGCTGAAGCTGTTGCCGCGCAACTTGCCCAACTGGGCATCACCGTTCAAACCCAGGCCCTGGATTGGAACTATTATCGCAAACAAATGTCCAGTATGAATATGAGTTTTTTCCGCCTGGGCTGGAAAGCCGATTATCCCCATGCCGACAGCTTTCTCTATAGCCTGTATCACTCCTCTCAGATAGGAAACAGCAATTTCTCCGGCTACAATAACCCCCAGGTGAATAAGATTTTGGAGTCATCCCGGGCCGCAACTAATGAGAAAGAAAGGAACGCTTTGCTGCGTAAAGCAGAGCAAATCGTTGTAGACGATGCCCCTTGTCTGTGGCTTTTCCAAAAGAAAGCGGCCAAACTCCTGGGTAAAGATGTGGATTCCCTCACTATTGATGCTATGGAAATGATAGACTGGTACCAGGTAGAACTTTTCAAACCCGGGGTAAACCAGGGGGGAGATGCAGTAAAAAAGAAGGTCTGATTGCTTCCTGGATTCACTGCCGGGCAGTCCTGCGGAGCAATTGACTTAAGGCGAATCCTATTGTATAATACCCGTTGTCGGGGAGACTTTTCTCGAAAGAAAAACCCTGGATTGTTTAAATGTCGGAGTGGTGGAACGGGCAGACACGTACGTTTGAGGGGCGTATCCGTAACTGGGTGGGGGTTCAAGTCCCCCCTCCGACACCATAATAACTACCATCTATTGATAGAAAGAGTTTTATCGGCGGGTGGTTTTTATTTTGCCTTAAAATGCGGAAATATAGCCGTTCCTGCGATTTCGCGGAGCGGCTTTTATCATTAGGTTTTTTGAGCGATGTTGGCTGTGGTAATCGTTGAACATTTGAAGGGGGTGTGCATCAGGGGTGTGCAAAATGCACCCAGAGAGAACCGCTCCTCAAGCCTTGATGTTATTGTTTCTGACAATATATCTGTCCTCCGTTATTTCCCGTTATCGCCGATGAACGCCTTGCCGCTGTCAGTTAACCGGTACTTTTGCAGCCTGCTGTTCGGCTTATCCGGCACGGTCATCTCTATGAAGCCGTCTGCCAGGAGCGGCTCGATATGGCGTTTGAACGAACGTGAATCGCCGTTCATTCCGATTGCCGCAAAGATATCTTTGCGTGACAGAGCTATATCTTCAAGTGCTTTCAGCACTTCAATCTGTGTGTCGCTCAACTGGACTTGGTGCTTTTCTTCGTGCCTAACTTGGTGCTTTTCTTATGCCGCAATGATGTCGTATAGCGAGGAAAGCGTAAACTCAATAAACACACCAGAGTCGTTCGCTTGGCGGGCATTCTCAATCGCCTGATAGTATCCCGGCCTATTCTGATAAAGCACCGACTCCATCGGTATCCAAGCGAAAATATCGTTCCATTTGGCAAGGAGTAGTGTCTGCCACAGTCGACCCATGCGACCGTTGCCGTCCGCAAACGGGTGGATAGTATCGATTTCGTAATGCAGAATCGCGCTTTTAAGCACGGGGTGTAATTCCGATTCTTTAGCCCATCCGAACATGGTTTCATGACATAATCACCCTCCTCCACTTTTCAATCCAATATGGGACAATCCAGGTAGGCCAAGCTGGCAAGAAATAACGAAGAAATTTTGGGTGAGTGGGAAGATTTTTAATCCAGCCACCAATGTATACAGTAAAGCAGGGAAGTTATATAGGCAAACATGTAGAAAGATTCTGTGATAAGTTGGATAGGTAATTGGGCTTAAGTTTATTATGTATTATATCGGGAGATAAAAAAGAGTATCAAAACTAACCGGCAGGGAATAATAGTATCAAAAGATACTTTTTTCTTGAAGAAGATTTTCTGCCGTGTTAATATAAGGTTAGATGGGGTGGCAACATGGCGGATGGGGAGTTTCGGTCCAGAGTGATTTGTGTATCCTTTCATGAAAATGAGTATGAAGATTAGGCAGGAAGCATTAAGGAGGCAACCTGGATATGAATAAGGTTTATTGCTACCTGTGTGACCAAACCAATAAAGTAGCCATTAAAAAAGAAGAGGAAATCCATACTATTAAGGGAACACCGGTAAAATGTAAAGTTGAAAATGCCTACTGCAGGCAGTGCGGGTCCAAGGTTTATATACCTGCCCTGAACGATGCCAACCTGGACCGTATGGATTATACTTACCGCCGGCATAATGGAATTATCACAGTTCAAGAGATTGAGGAAATTCTAAGGCAGTATAACATTGGCGCCAAACCCCTGGCGGTTATACTGGGATGGGGTGAAGTTACTATCCTGCGTTATTTAAAGGGGCAAATTCCTGATCGTGCCCATAGTAATACTTTGTTAAGCCTGAAGGATCCGTATGTCTTTTTCCGTTACTTTAAAGAAAAGCAGGAAAGGCTGTCTCCGGTAGCTTGTAACAAGGTGGTAAGCGCTTTGGAGGGATTAAATGCCAAACTTGCCGGTGATGAGTTGCATGAACGCTCACAGCATTTAAGGCAGGCTTATCGTAGGCAACCTGACATATATAATGGTTTTGTTCCTTTTAACCTGGAAAAAATGGTGCAGGTTATTCTGTTTTTCTTAAAATCGGGGGATCGTGTTTACGAAACCGGGATGAACAAATTGCTATGGTATGTTGATATGCTTTGCTATAAGCGAAGTGAGCGGCAGGCACTAACCGGCCTGTGTTATAAACATAATATCTATGGACCAGTTCCCCTCTGGTACGATTATTTATACGGAAGTTTGGATGATGTATATATTACTCTGGTTGAAGACGAATACGGAACCCAAATCGGCGCCCTGGCTGATCTTTCGGCTGACGTTTTTTCAAATGATGAATTAGATGTACTGGAGACAGTGGCAAATAATTTTAAGGGATGGAGTGCAAAAAAGATTTCGCAATATTCTCATCGGGAAACTGCCTATCGGCAAACGACTAATGGGCAGTTTATTTCATTTGAATATGCCCGAGAGTTGTCCTTAAGTTAAAGAAGTGGTGCATATATGGGAGGCTTCTTACAGCAGTAGGTATTATCTTAAGGGTAATAGTTGCAAAGGTGAGGTCTGGGTCCCTACCCGCTATCTGCGCTGCCTGGAGGCAATTATGAAAATGGATTGGTATCTTACCCGATTTTGCAGCAAATCCTGGCAGTAGTTGGAGTAACCGCGGAGGAACAGGGTTTTACGCCTCATGCAGTTTCTGCCACTGATGAGGTGGATATTGACCAATTAATTGAGGAACTGTCTCATGAAATTTAAACAGGCCTGTGCGGATGCTAATATCCTGGGGCATCTTTATCGCAGTGGGGAAGAGTAGTTTATTAAGCCGTTCGGGTGGAGTTACAAAACCGCCAGATATTATCCTTATATAAAAGCATGGCTTAATTTCTTCAGCGGATAAATTATTGATCTTCTTCTAACAAAATTAACGACGGGGAGATTATTATGAGTGACTTTTCAATTAAAGAACAGTTAGAAAGTTTGAAGTCTGATGAATTAATAGAAATAATCATGGATCTCGTCCAGAGAGGAGAACAATCACGTTTACATGTTTTGGAATGGCTTGATAATTATCGTAAGCCTCAAAATACTGTAAATCCAAAGAAAAATAGTAAAACTCAAAAAATTCATGATGAATTGTTATTTGAATACTGGAATAATGCCCAAAATATTATTTCAGAGTTTAACAGCTACGGCGGGGGACCTGAGGAAGACGAAGAAGAGGCTTATGAATGGCTTGAAAAAATATGGGATTTGATAGATGAGGCTAAAATTACTTTCGAATCCAAGCGTAAATTAATGGATGCGGTATTTATTGAATATGATGAAGGAAATTCCGGTTTTGACGATAGTCTGATGGAATTGTGTTTTCAATTGTGCCAAGAGAAAGAGGAATGGGAGTATCTCGTAAAAAAACTTGGCAACAAACCTTCGAATTGGAACAAGGGACTTGCTATTAGTATTTACAAAAACTATTTGCATGATGATTCTAAATATCTGGAGGTAAGATTAAAAAATCTCCATTATGGATCGGATTACTGGGACTTGGTTCAATATTATATTGACAAACAAGAAACGGAACTGGCAATTGAAACGGCACAAAAGGGTATTGAAAAAGGGGAAGGAAGACTTACCGAGCTTTATGATTATCTTATTGACTATTATTCCGAGGTTCAGGACGATAATGCTCTTGAATCAATTGCCCAAATATGCTTGAAAAGAAAAAATGACGTGAAATATGTATTTGACAAGCTGTTTATGTATTATCAGAACCGTAACTATGAAAAAGCCAAGGAAAAGCTCTTAAAAGCTTATAAGCATACCAAGCGCAAAAATTATTTTGAAGACTACAAAAGAATAAAGAGTTTTCTATCCGAATCGGACTGGGAAAAAATTGAACCGCAGATTATTAATGAAGCTCATGATAAGAGTATTCAAGATTATATGAATATTTGTCTTGATAAAGGCATGAAAGACGCTGTAATAAATATGATAATTTCGCCGCCAAAGAACCAATGGGGGTATAGCATTTTTTCCGATTTTGATTCATTTGCGGAAAAGCTTGAAAAGGATTATCCGCAAGAAATCATTAACTATTACTACCAAAAGGCATATAGCAGAATTGCAAACGGTAATCGAAATACCTATAAGGAAGCGGTAAGATACCTCACCAAGGTTAAAACAATTTATCTGGAATATCTAAAAGATGAAGATAAATGGACACAAACGCTTAATAATTTACAAATACAGTTTAAAAAAAGACCGGCATTTATTGATGAACTTAAAAAAATTAAAATATAAAGACTAAACGGCAGGGGAGCATTCCGGCGGTTCAAAGATACGCTGATTCGTTTTGGGCTCGAAAAAGAGTGGTATGACTATCGTTTTTCAGCATTTATGAAAATCGCCAAAGAGTGGTGCGAAGACAATAAAATAGCATACAAAATGAAGAACGTTGTGTCGAGATGATGTGGCTAATTTATGAATTGGAGGCTGAACGATGAATGGACATCTGAATGACTGTCTGATATGTGATGGTAAGTTGGAATACCTCGACGCAGCGGAAGAAATGGAATGCGTGATTTGCCACAAAAAGCATTTAAACAATGTCCGCTGTATTAATGGGCATTATATCTGCGATGAGTGCCATAGCAAGAGCGGTGCCAAGATTATTCTTGAGGTATGCCGGACGACCGATTCTAAAAATCCCATCGAAATCATGCAAAAGCTGATGGCGCAGCCATTCATCCATATGCATGGGCCGGAACACCATATTCTCGCAGGTGCAGCACTTCTTGCTGCCTATCATAACAGTGGAGGACAATTGGATCTGAATAAAGCCCTGAACGAAATAGAACGTCGTGCAAAACAGGTTCCCGGAGGGGCCTGTGGATTCTGGGGATGTTGCGGGGCGGCTATAAGTACGGGGATGTTTATCAGTATTGCGACCGGGGCGACGCCGTTGAGCGAACGGGAATGGAGTCTGTCCAATCTGATAACTTCCAAGGTATTGCGGCGAATAAGCGCTCTCGGCGGGCCGAGATGCTGTAAGAGGAATTGTTTCACGGCGGCAAAAGTGGCTGTTGAGTTCACGCGAGAACACCTTGCGGTCAATATGGAATTACCGGTAGATATCTGTTGTTTCTTTTCGCCCAACAATCACGAGTGCAGGGGCGTACTTTGCCCATATAGCCCCCAGCAATCCAATTCCTAGTAGGATTTGTCCCTTATCTTAGAAGACTATCCTCCGGCAGGTCAGTCAATGGGGTCATCGCTGCGACTTGCGGCAGCGGGTACAGACAAACATGATGCACCTTAGTTTTCAAAGACGATCATCAGGTTATTTAGCAAATTGTGTATTTTTTACTCTCCATTTTTCTAAAGCAATTCCTACCCAAAAACCGTAAATTCCAAGTGTAATTATGGTTAATAAAAACCATAATATCCAGTTCCCGAATAGACTTATTGCCCTACCGGTGAACATTAATCTCCTACCTTCAATGACGGTATGGTTTACCTTCCATCCATATACCATACATAAGGCCCAAGGAAAACATATTCCAAACGTAATAACTGTTACTAAAAAGCCGAGGATTGACCATCCTATAAGCTGCAACAAACCACCATCAAAAAATGATTCAGCTTTACTGCCGGGAACAATATTAGTATTAGATAATCCTTTTTTACTTCTGGAAACAATTGGCGGGATGCTTAACAAGGAGGATTATGGAAAGATAAGGCGAATAAATCCAAAATGTTCTGGAATTATGCGCTTGCAGATTGTTTTTGTCAACTATATCTTACCAAGTGCTGCATCCATGTCCTATACCTTTATGGACATTTTTCGAATTTGCTCAATTTGCGGTACCTTATCTATTACAGCCGCCATCTATCGTAGCCGCCTATATAAAAACCATAAATATACATGAATCTTTTCGGCAGGGAGGGAAACTAAGATGGGAAAGTATCAAGATATTTGTATTACAATTCCCAATAATTTGCGCTATATTCCTCTGATACAGGATAGTACCGCTGCTTTTGCACGTATTATTGGTTTGGATGAAAAAAGTACTAATGAAGTTGTATTGGGAGTAGAGGAAGCAGTGGTTAATGTAATTAACCACGCCTTTGCGGAAGGAGAACTGGCTAGTTTTAATATCATATTTCAACAGACAGCTCTAGGAATGCAGATTTTAATCAGAGAACAGGGCATGCCTTTTGATCCGGAAGAACTTACCAGTTTGGCACAAAAGGATAGAACAGAAGCCGAAGATACTCGGGGTCTGGGATTGCACTTGATGTATCGATTTATGGATGAAGTTTCCTTTGTGAACTTGGGTAAAGCTGGCAAAGAAACTCGCTTGGTTAAGTACTCAGGCATCAGAATGCGTGACGTGATGGATTTACCTCAGCCAGATAGTCATAAACAAGCAGATGAAGTACCTGTCTATCAGATTCATCTTATGAAACCGGAGCAAGCCGTAAATGTTTCTAGATGTGCGTATATGTCCTATGGCTATTCTTATTCTAGTGATTATATTTATTATCCAGAACTATTAAGACAACTTAATGAAGAGGGCAAGATGGTTTCTTTGGTGGCAAGCAGTGAGAATAACGAAATAATCGGACATGTGGCTCTGATCTTCCAAGGCGACGACCCTCATGTGCCGGTTGTGGATGATGCCTTCGTAAATCCAAAATACCGTGGAGCGGGATGTCTAAACGACCTGGGAGCAGCCGTCATCGAGTGGGCACAAAACAATGGACTGACTGGTTTATACACCTGGTCAGTAACTACCCATCCTTATTCGCAAAGAGTAGCTTCCAAATGGGGATTTAGCGATACTGCCATTCTCATATCCGGGGACTTGCCATTTGATTTTAAAGCCCTAAAAGAAGGAGCAGGACAGCGTGAGAGTGAAACCATCCTTTTTACCTATCTGAACGCGAAACATGCTATACAAATATATCCTCCGGCACAGCATGCTGATATTATCCAACAAATATACCATAGTCTGGGCGTAGAAGCTAAGATTCTGCCGATCGGCTCTTCTTTGGATTTGCTGGAAGAGGATGCTGTCTTGGAGCTTAAATATGATGATCCTAGTATTATTGCATTTGTTACGGTAAAGACATATGGCAAAAATGTTGTCCATGAGGTTAATCGAATGCTAAGAGGGCTCTGTCTGGAGAGACTAGAAACCATTTACTTAAAGCTACCTTTGACTAGCCCTTACACTGCTATCCTGACCGAAGAGTTCGAAAACCTGGGATTCTTTTTTAGTGGAATAATGCCCGGTTCAGAAGGATGTGATCAACTTATACTCCAGTATCTGAACAATCAAGTAATTGATTACGATTTTATTAAAGTTCATACTGAAATGGGACAGAAAATTTTAGCTTATATTAAAAATCATGATCCCAACCAAATATAAAAGCTGTAGCAAGAACATAACGCCACCCTTTCAATTAACGGAGGTAAATTAGTTGTTTGCACTTGGAAAACAGTTGTTAGTCCGACCTGATGATACCCATCGACTACGATTAATGATTCCCGTGTTTTTCTCCTTGGGTGTGGGTGAAGTTCTAGGTATTAGTTCATCTACTGCTATTTTTAATGTTCGATATGGTGTGGAATATCTGCCTTTAATGTATGTATTGGAAGCGGCTGGCCTTTTGCTGCTGTCATTATTAATTGCTGACTTATCGGGCCGCATGGATCGCTCTCGTTTTCTTCGCCTTACTTATGGCATGATGGCAGGAATAGTATTGCTAAATGGATTAGTTTTAGTTTTATCCAAGTTCTCTGCTTTTTCGCTTTGGCCAGTTTTCTATCCTATATTATTAGTTACTTCAATGGTGGTCTTTTTCCAGCTTACCCCTCTAATTTGGTTAATTGCTTTGGATGTTTGTTCCACTCAGCAAGCCAAAAGATTGTTTCCCTTAATGGCTGGCGCATCCACTATAGGCTGCATTGCAGCAGGTGTTATTGGCAAATTACTGACACCCATCGGAGTAGAAATCATCTATCTTTTCTGGTCTTTGTTTCTATTGGGCGGAGGTTATTATTTATTTCAGACTATTGAATACTACATTTCCCCCTTGAAAGCACTCACAGTTGAAGAACCCCCAAACTTAAAAAACAGTATTGTTAGTATATATCGCTCGCGGTTTTTGCTGGGCATGCTGTCCTTGCTGACCTTAATTATGACCTTATACTTTTTAATGGACTACCAATTCAATACCGTCGCCAGGATTGCTTATAATGATGAGGCTCAATTAGCTGGATTCCTGGCCATATTTTTAGCCATATCCAACGTTGTTGCCGTGGTCATTGAACTGGGCTTTCTAAGCCGGATCATGTCGCTGCTCGGGGTAGGCAATGTCTTATTGCTGGTAGTTGCCGGGTTAGCTTGCAGCTTTATAATTACAATTATCTTTACCTCTGGGCCCTGGGCACTGGGCGCAGTGTTTATAAGCTATCTGATAACCAAAATAATGGTAAATGTTTTAGGTGAACCCTCCTACCAATTATTATTCAAGGTAATTCCTCCCTCGGGTAGAGATGGCATTCGTTTTTTAGTTGAAGCCTTAATAATTCTTGGTGGCATGATAGGTGGGGCAGCGGTTTCAGGTCTCTACTCTGCGGGGATAATCACTATGCAGTCAATGTTGGTATCTGCCCTGATCTTGGCCATAATAGCTGCTTTTGTTGCTTGGAAAACTAGAGGCATGTATCTTAACGAATTGCTACGATCCATTGGCAATGGGGTTAAGGATTTAAGCGAAAATGGGGCAGCTTTTTTAGGCCGCTATGTACCATCGACGTTTTTAACCCAGTTGTTTTCCTTTCTGCATCATCCCGACGATCGAAAACGAACCCTGGCATTAGGAATTGCAGAGCAGTTGGATTCTCATGCTTTAGAACCGAGGCTTGGCGATTTACTAAACGATTCTTGTGCTGATGTACGCAGAAGTGCTCTAAAATATTGTTTGCGACTAGACAACACATCTTATCACCAGGAGTCAATAATGGCATGTTGCATGGATGAAGAACCTGAAGTCCGAGCTGCAGCCATAGACTTGTGGCCAGCCCTAAATCTAGATCGGCATCAATTATATCAAGCACTTAATGATTCTGACTCTTTGGTAGTAGCCCATGCTGTTGCAGCAATTTGCAGTTTGGAACAAGCGATAAACTACCCAAAAGTAATCGATGCCGTGAAACGCTGCTTAGATAAGGGTGAAACTTCAGCAGCAACTATTTGCCAAGCCATAAGTTCAGCAGGTCTGGACGAATTCTCACCGCGATTAATAACTATGCTGGATAGCAGCCCCCAGTTAAGAACAGCCGCTTGTGAAGCTTTAGGCAAACTACAAATCTGCAACTCTATACCCAGAATTATAGACGTATATGCCAAAGGAGACCGCGACTTTCATAAAGTAGCCGACCAAGCGCTTATTGACATGGGAGAAGATGCAGTGCCGATTTTGTTGGATGAAATTAATAAACAAAGCGACCTGCGTTCCTGGTTGGGCATAATCAAAGCATTATCAGCATTCAATAGGGAAGATCGACACAGCAGATTATTAATAGATAGCTGCCTGCAACGTTTGGAACAATTAGCCGTATTTAAAGAAGTACCGTCACTTATTAAGTGCTTAAATTATGCTGATTTGGCTAATGTAGCTTTCCTTCGCTACCAGGAAATATATTCACTGCAGATAGAGGGTTGTTGGGCAGCACTGGGAAGCATTTATGATCCCCTGGTAGTTTCTAGAGTTAGAACTGCCAGCCAGGATGAAGACATAGAGCTTAGAGAAATATCATTGGAGGCGTTATCTGAAGGATTGGTTGATCGCAGGTTAGCCAGGGCTATGTTGGAGGCCATGGTTTCGCCGGCAACTATTCCTAAACCGAGTGCAGACATTGTAAAGGCTAAGTTAAAAAAGGCTCAATCATTAGATGACTATTGGTTCAGTGAAATAAGCACAGCGGCGCTATCGAGGCTGAAAGGGGGAAATACTATGAAGGATCGTGAAATGCTAAGTTTATTGGACAAAGTAATGCTATTAAAGAGTGTGGAGCTTTTTTCTTACTTGCAGCTAGAAGAACTAGGCCTCCTGGCTCGGGCAGCCAGTTTAGAAATTTACGATGAAGGTACCGTGATTGTACAGGAAGGGCAACCCAACTCCAACTTATATGTTATTATAGATGGTCATATCGAACTAAGCGCTCACTCTGCCGGCACAGGAGTTAATGCCACCATTGCAGTACGGGGAACAGGCGAAACACTTGGAGATAGCAGTGTATTTGACCAGTCTGCTTCTTCACTTACTGCCCAAATCATTCTAAGCGAAGCAACTCTTCTAATTATCGATGGAAAAGATATGCATAGATTGTGCAATCTTTATCCCAATATTGCGATGGGTTTTATCAAAGCAATCAGTGGGCGGAACCGAAAACTAGAAAAGATGTTAATTACGATGGCCTAGCCCTACCCACCCCTGGTAGGTGATGCTATTCCTGAGGGCATCGTGCAGCCGGAATCGGAGCAGGAGCTTGTGGAACTGGTCCGTCTGGCCCAGGCAAAGAACATCAAATTGACCCCCAGAGGCAAGGCTACAGTTTAGATGGCAAATTTTGACTGTCGAAGAGAAGGGAGCTTATTGAGAGGAGGGCTGTATATGCTGCATCAGCTTAAGCTAACGACAGGGCAGCACGAGCAAATGATTGATATTACTGCTCAGGTTCAGAATGTGGTTGAGCAGGAAGGAGTACGGGAAGGGATGGTACTGGTTTACTGCCCGCATACCACCGCAGCTATTACTATCAACGAAAATGCTGATCCAACTGTCGTTCAGGATATTCTAATGAGATTGGATGAACTATTCCCCTGGAAGCACTCGGCTTATCGCCATAGGGAGGGCAATTCCGCAGCCCATTTAAAAGCCAGCACCATAGGCCTATCGCAAACTATTCCGGTAACTGCTGGCCGCTTATTGCTGGGAACCTGGCAGGGGATCTATTTTTGCGAATTTGACGGTCCGCGGCAACGCTCTTTTTATGTTAAAGTATCTGCCATATAGGTATTTTGCAAAAAGATTAAACTGGGAGGAATACTATGTGCGGCCGTTATACCCTTGCTGTGCAATTGGATGAAGTGGCGGAGCGTTTTCTTTGTCCTAAAACGAATCAACAGATGAAAGCACACTATAATGTATTGAGCCTATCGATTAACTGAGCCTTTCTCACTATGCTTTCATGCGTTACCTCACCCCTTATCCCTTGCTTTTCTTATCTCCCCTACCCGCAGGTACAAGTAGCGTTGAAAAATGGATATTTTTGCTCCAGCCATGGAGAATCAGGACAGTTGACAGTAATTCACAATAGTTAAGTTATGATGGCTTATGTCCAGATATGGGTATTCCACCCCTAATTGAGCCACCGGTCCGCTCAATGAGAACCATGTGTCCTGAAAAATAGAGCTGTATACAGCCGAAATAACCAGAAAACCGGGTTTTTAGCAATTCAGGAAACAAACCCATAGGAAAAGTATGGTTGACATTATAGAATATTGCAATTAGAGTAGTGTCATGTAATGATAGATTATGTTAGTTTATGCTTAATAATTGGGACATTTTTCACGATACTTCGTGAATCAATACAGCTTCTGTTTGTTTGGGTGATAAGTCATAAGTATAGCCGGGAAATATTGCTCAGTGGGAGGCTAATATTAGCAACTAGCAGCTTGCAAGCATCCAGGGGTATAGGTTTAGATTGACTGCCCGGAACGTTGAGGGGCAGGTTATTGACAGCTTTATTTCTGGGGAGTGCAGGCTTAATCAGGCTGGAGAAACAGGAAGGTGGGGTGAATTTTTAGTCTTTAACCATTAAAACAGGAGTATTAATACAGGAGGTAGAGGAAGAGTGCAGTCGATGGGATTGGGATTTAAACCTGATGTAAAAATCAGGGGCATTTTGCTGGTGATTTTTATTGTTCTGTTTAGCTTTATGGGGATGGTCAACTGTGATTGGGCTGCAGCCAAAACTGAATCTTGTGATCCGGCAAGCTCACTTACAGTAGTACTCAACGATAACGGAGTTGCTTTTGAATTAGCCCAATATACTATTGACCAGCTTAAAAACATGCCCCAGGTGGAGCGGGAGTATTCTTCAATTGACCGAATGCCGGCACCAGTATTTACCTATGGCCGGGGGCTGGATCTGGAAAATTTTTTGACCAGCCAGGGTATTGATATAAATTCCATAAGTTACATAAGATTTTATGCTACTGATAATGTGGTCAAGAAACTGGACCGGAATATCTTGCTGGATAGAACCGGTTATTATTATCCCAAGATAGTTGAATGCTGGGATAGCGACGGGGTTGATGGGGAGACCTATGGATATCCCGATGTTCAGAGGGCGAGCGAAGGAGCTGCTCCGGTTAAACCCATGTTGGCCATAACCTCCTCTCAGGGCCGATTCCTGCCCGCGCCTGATCGGAACAATCTGGATGGCTCTACCTGCCTCAGGTTGTGCTTGGGTCAGGCCAGTCCTGAAGAGTGCATCACCATGAACTTTGTAAGGTGGATTTACAAGATTGAAGTGTTTGGTAAGCTGAGAGCCGGGGGCGGGGGCTCAATTGCTCCCCGAGTAGCCTTGAGTTCGCCGGCGGCAAACGCCAGCTACCAGGCAGGAGATAAGGTGGAAATCCGGGGCACAGTGGAAAAACTGTCATCACTTTCATTGACCATTACTGATCCTGACGGGCATAGCATATATACTGTGTTCGACCTTGAAGCCAAGGACGGCAGCTTTACTGAGGAATATACCCTGGAGGCAGATGCCGTATCCGGCATGTATACCATTGAGGCGGGACCGGTACCGGGATCGAGCCTGGGCTGCAAGCAGACCTTCCAGGTAACAGCGGCGCCAACCTCTGCCGCTAATATCACCCCATCAAACACTCCGCAGGTTGCCGAAAGCGAAAAGAAGCCGCCTGTTGAAGCCGCAAAAGCATTGCCAATCAGTTCCTTAAACGATATAAGCAATCATTGGGCGGCGGAGCGGATTAAAGACCTGGTCGCCCGTGGAGCTATTAAAGGATATCCGGATGGTACCTTCCAGCCTGATGCCACTATTACCCGGGCTGAATTTATCACTGTAGTGGTAAAAGCCTTTAACCTCATTAACCCCGGTGGCATAGTCTTTACCGATACCAGCGGGCACTGGGCGCAAGATTATATCGCCACGGCGACTGCTGCAGGAATTGTCGGTGGTTACAATGATAGCAGCTTTGGTCCCAATGACCCCGTCACCCGTGAACAGATGGCGGTCATAGTGGTGAAAGCGGCCCAACTCACTCCGATAGCAGCAGAAAATCAATTTGCCGATAGCAGCAACATTGCCGCTTGGGCCAGGGAGGCCGTTGCTACAGCGGTAAACAAGCAGATTATTAAGGGTTATCCGGATAACACCTTTAAACCCGGCAGTAAAGCGAACCGGGCTGAGGCGGCAGCAGTTATTGTAAATGCTTTAAACCTGAAGTAAAGGATGCATTAAGGTAAAACCATGCGGGAAACCATTGAGAATAATAAATCAAAGAAGCTGTTAATTGCGGGAATCTTACTGTTGGTAGCGGTAATTGCTGTATTCTCCGGCTTAAACCGCAACCAGGATAATCTGCAGGAAGGGCAGTTGTTAATTAAAGCCGATGACACTCGCCTGGCTGTCCTGACTCTGGCTGAGCTGCAGCAACTGCCGGCAGTGGAGAAGAAGATGGCAATTAACTCGTCTAGCGGCAGGAGCGAACACCAATTCACCTGTATTGAGCTGGGGCAGGTTCTCGCTAGTGTTGACCCCGGGCTAAGCTCCCGGTATACCCGGATAATAACCCGGGGTATCGATAATTATACCTCCGGTTTGGAGATGAGCGAAGTATTGCAGCCGGATAATGTCTATATCGCTTATGCCGACGCCGGCAAGCCCTTGAAGAGCAAAACGGGGCAAGACGGCAGCATGCGCATTATCATTGTCCGTGATGAATTTGGCCAGCGCTTTACCAACTTCCTGGTGAGCCTAGAACTGGAGTAGAGAATGGGGGCCGTTGTTAAAATGCGAAGCTGGATAAGGAACCTGGTTTTGCTGGGGCTGGTTCTGAGTATGATATTCAGCCTGATTGCTTGCGCGGAAGAAACAGAAGTTACTGGCAAAACGGCTGCTGCCAATGATGGGCAAGAAATCCTTATAACCGGTCTGCAGGATAGTGATTATAAAATTACGGTGGGAGAATTAAAGAAGCTGCCTGCGGTTGCCAAAAAAGCCCAGTCCACCCGTGCCAATGGCGAAACCGTTAAGATTAAAGCTACCGGATGTTTGCTGGAAGATGTATTACAGCAAAAGGGGAAGTCGGTAAAAGACTACAGTACTATTCGCTTTACCGCTCGGGATGCTTATTCCGTTGCGGTTCCCCCGGATGTTTTAAAAAACCGTGACATTATACTGGCTTACCAGATTGATAACAAAGCCCTGGATGCTGAAAATGAACCGCTCCGGGTAGTAATACCGGGCGAGCGAGCCATGTACTGGGTCAGGATGCTGGATAGGATTGACCTGGAAACCGGGGCTAAACGAACAGCGATTAAAAAGGTAGTATTCCTGGAAACAGCCGTAAAGGCCCTGCCGCAAGAGGATTACCAGTATTTCGATAGCAGCGATAAGGCCATTAAAACCAAGGATTTGGTCGAAACCTATGCCGGAGGCGATAAGCCGAAAAATATATTTATCAAAGCCGGTGATGGTTTATATAAGAACGAAACCCCGGCTAATTTTCTGGGTGCTTATATCAAAATCAGCGGCCAGGAAGCGCCAAAATTCTTGGCCCCTCACTTACCCCAGGGTATGCATGTGCGGGATCTACTCTTTATCAATTACGGTGAGACCAGTTTTTTAGCCTATTCCCAGGGGCAAAAAGTATTATCCCTGCAAACACTGGAGGGGCAGAGCGGAATAGCCTTATCAGACCTTATCAAACAGACCGGTCTCAGCCGAGCCGCAAAATACAAGTTCAACAGTCTTAATGCGGAAAGCCTGGAATTGGCAGTTAACGAACTGGGAAGCGGTTTGATTTATCAAAATGATCAGGGGACGCTGGTATTTGCTTGCCCGGGAGCAACAGATAAAAGCCTGGAAAATCTGCTCTCGATGGAGTGTATGAACCCCTGATACCCCAAGGGCCAAAACCCCTGATTAGATACCGGCATTAGAGAACGAGGGTTTCATTTGCTTCGCGCTACAGGGAGAGGGAGATAAAGCGGTGAACAGAAGAAATTGGCTACCGGCTATTGGCCTGGGCTTCTTGGGTTTTGTTTTGGGGGGCCTGGCTGGCAGTTTTTTGCAGCCAACTCCCGGCTATATACCCCCCTTAAAAGTGGTGGGCGATGTTGCCCGGGTGGTAAAGCTGGAAGATCCGGAACAGTTGGGAAAACTGCAGCATATAAGCTATGACGGACATGAGTATCAAGCTATTAAGCTAATGGATATTATCACAGCGGCCCAACCTGTAGCTGCGCCGAAGCAGATATATTTAGTCGGCAGTGATGGCTTTACTTCCTCATTTCCGGCAGAAGGGCTGGAGAAATCCTATATTGCTTTTACGGCCCAAAATGGCTGGGAAGCAATCAACCTTAATCACCCGGTTAACAGCAATGCCAAAATGCTGAAAGAAATCGTAGTAGTTTCAGATGGCAGTTCTCCTAATGGCTTAACACTTATTAATTCAGAAAAGGAACTGGTTCGGGTCACTCCCGGTCAGCTATATACCCGCACCCTGCTGGAGTACCCCTATGCGGAAGGCCAGGCGGCTATAGAAAAGCAGGGAAAAACCTATAGCACTTCGGTCTATACCCAAAGGAAAGTATTTCGCCTGGCTGATTTAACTCCGGTTCCGGATGGAGAAAAGATGCTGGTAATGGGGGCTAATGGGGAACAGCGCTTCCTGGAAAACCGGGGTTATTTCGAAGTGAAAGACAACTATATCAATTACCTGGACTTTGATGAGCGCCGCCAGCTGGAAAAAATAAAAGGGGTCATAGTAAATCCCCCGGCCGCCAGTATCATGGATATCTACTATGATGCCCGGCACTATCTCGAGAATGGCGAGAAAGTGCTGGTGCTGGTTTTAGATGGGTTGACTTACAGCTTGTATAAAGATGCGCTGGAAAGAGGGCAAATGCCCTTTCTGAAAAAGGCAGCTCCAGCCGTAAAGGCAGTCGGGGTATATCCGCTGGAAAGCAATGTGTGGCTGGCGGCCATGATAACCGGAGCAGCACCGGAGGAGAACGGGGTTGTCAGTGAAAAGCAGCGGGACTTAAAAATGCCCTCATTAATTGCGCTTGCCAGGCAATGGCAAAAGCAGGCCTTGCTGTTGCACGCCGGTCCAAAGCTGTTAAAAAGTGAAATGGAAGCAGAAGTGACAGACAAAAATGCCAATAAAACCGCCGATAAGGAGCTTTATGCCATAACCCTGGACAAGCTGGAGCAGGACTATGACCTGTTAATAGTACGTTTTCAGGATATCGCAAGCAACAGTGAACTATATGGTGATGAGGCCGAGGCAACTATATCTGCCATGGCGATTACTGACCAGTATCTGCAGGAAATCGTAAAGAATTGGGCAGGTAAAGTCATTATTACCGGCAGCCCGAGGAGTGCTGCCCAGGAATTCACCTGTGATGCCATGTTTGTGCCCTATTTATCTCTCAAGTAGGGACAAGTCGAAATAATTTACCCGATAACTTCGTTATCGATGCCTATTTTCGTATTAAAACACCGGTGAGGAGAGTCATATGAACAGGGTTGACAAGGGGACGGGGTTGTTGACAACTTCATCCTTCAGCCTCAAAAACTATTTTCTTACTAAAATGAATAGCGGTAGACTCAGCTTTTGCCAAAATAAAGCTTTGACGACAATATACATATTTGCGTTGGCAGTATTGATTTTATCCGGCTGCAGCCTGCTCACGCCCCCGATAGTACAGGCGGAGGAAACCTCGCTTTATATCATTGATGCCAATAACCAGTTAATCATGACTGAGCCCCCGCCGGTTACCAGAGATGGTTGGGTTTTAGTGCCCATATCCACCCTGGCTGATACTTTGCAGGGCAAGGTGGTCTGGGATGCCGAGCAGCAAACCATTACTTTGACGAAGAACCGGGATACTATTCGCCTGCGGGTAGACAGCGACCAGGCCAAAATGAACGGGCAGGAATTATCCCTGGACGCGCCTGTGTGTAATATTGATGGCCGGGTTTATGTCCCCCTGGTATCGGTAGCCGAAGCCATGGGAGCAAAACTGGAGTGGGATGAAGAGATTAGGACCGTCAAACTGCTCCCCGGTATGGGTACGGTTAGCCATACCAGCTTTTCCCCCACCCGAGATGGAACCCCATCAGAAACGCTGACTGTTAAGGTGGGCTATTTCGGCACTCCGTACAATACCCTGAAGGTTTTTACTTTCAGCGAATTGGAAGCTATGGCTGATCTGTACCAGGCCTATACCTTTATTGACAGTATGCCGGCAGTAGTCCTGGATTCGGCCCAGGGAGTAAAGCTGGTAGATATTTTGGAAAGCTGTGCTATTGATATTAACTCTATAGACAAACTATATTTTTACACCACTGATGTTAATAAGGGCTGGTATCAGAGCTTATCCAAATCATTTTTACTGGATACCGAACGTTACTATTTTCCTAATTTACCTACTCATTGGGATTACGATGAAGAAAAAGCTCTGCCTGGAGCTGAGAAAGATGCTGTAGCGGTAGAACCCATTATAGCCGTTCGGGACTACTGGAAACGCTTTGCCACCACCCCCGACTTCACCCAGATGGATGAGAGCAACGGCTTCAGGTTAGTTTTTGGCCAGACTGACACCCGTACCAATACGGCTATGCGCTCAGCCAAATGGATCCGTGAAATCTCGGTAATGCTGATTGGCAAACCACCCAGCGAGGTCTCACTTAATCAGAATACCATCAATGCCAGGGTTGGCAGCAGCGTTCACTTGGAAGCCACGGTAGGTCCCTCTGACGCCGCCGACAAAAGAGTCACCTGGAGTTCCAGCAACCCTGCGGCAGCTACCGTAGATGCCAGCGGACGGGTATCAGTTATTGCTCCAGGTACGGCTGTCATTACCGTAACTACGGTCATAGGCGGGTATACTGCCGGTTGCATTATAAATGGCCCCGGCCAGGTGAGCGGCAATCCGGAGGGGGGAGTCGGAGGCAGTGCTGTGAGCAATGAAGAGGAACAGGCAGGGGCAGATGCTCAACAGCGCCTGGCTCAAAAAGGCAGTGCCGTCGTCTCCAGATTACCGGGCAGAATCTACCAAATGTCTGCCGATGTTGTACCTCTCCAGCCGCATAGTGAGTATGGCAATGTAAATATGCCAACCGCGGCAGCAGCCTTAGTCCTTTTTCTCCTGGGTGCAGGCAGAAAATACAGTGAATTTAAGAAGGAGGTAGCCCTGTGATATTTGCAGTACTAGATCCACTTCGGGAAACTATGCACACGGTTTCTTACGGTTTACTGGCGCCAACTATTATTATTTTGCTGCTGTTGGCAGCTTTTATGGTGGTTGAGCTGGGGGGATTATTGGTAGAAATATTTACCGAACGGCGTAGAGAAAAAACCAAGCTGCCCGAGTTGCTGGAGTCTTTTCAGGGCAAAGACACCCAGGGAATTATTGCTGAAATTGACAAAAGCAGCTTGTTCCGTCGCCAAAAGGCAGCATTGCATGAGTTGCTACAGCACGGCGGTTTACCTGCTGTTTCCCTGCAGGCATTGGCTCGCCGCCTGTTGAGCAATGAGGAACTCCATTATTTCAAAATAACCAACCGTACCGATGTAGTAGCTCGTCTGGGACCCATGCTGGGTTTAATGGCTACCTTAATTCCACTGGGGCCAGGGCTGATAGCCCTCGGTCAGGGTGATACCAAGACCCTGGCCGACTGCCTGCTGACCGCCTTTGACGCTACCGTAACCGGTTTGGCCGCTGCTGCCGTTGCCTTTGCCATCTCCCGGCTACGCAAAAGGTGGTATGAGGATTACTTGAGTTCTCTGGAGGCCCTGATGGAAAGCTTGTTGGAGGTGTTGGCCGGTGAACCGGGGATTACGGAGTAGGAGAAGGCTGAAAACACTGGATGAAGAGGTTAGCCCCCTCGAAGGTGCTATTAATATTGTGGATGCCATGCTGGTATTTGCCTGCGGGTTGATGCTGGCCCTGGTTATCCGCTGGAACGTTGACCTGGCCCAGTTCGGAGAACGTGTCAATGTCACCCAGGGTGAAGAAGTGGTGGATGACGCCGATATCCGCAGCGACCTGGTAGAGAGCGAGGGAGAAGGTCAACTCTACCAAAAAATGGGCACAGTTTACAAAGACCCTGCCACCGGGAAAATGTTTATGCTTACGGATGAATAAAACACGGCTGACAATAATCCTGGCTATCGCTCGCCACTGATATCGCTGCATCTACATTTATCCCGGGCATACTTCGGTTGGAGCTTGTTTCTTCCGGAATGAGCTTGAGGGGAGGAGATAATGATTTCATTCAATTGTTGTCCGTCAGTGTCTGTAAACAGAAAATAATAAATATTTATATACGCTGACCATAGACCTTATTCTGAAACATAGGGAGGGTTTGAAAATATGCATTTGATGAATTGGGGATTAAAGCCTCGCGGCAGGAAATCCATTGCCTGCCTGGTGGCCTTAATCATGTTACTCAGTATAATAGGGTTGGGTAGTCCCGGTACGGCGCAGGCCAAGACCGACACCAGCCCCGCTGCAACGGAGTTTGTCGTTAATATTAATGACAATGGGGAAATCATTCCCGTACACAGCTATACCATAGCTGAGATGGAAGCACTCACCACCGGTTATGCAGGTTATTATTCATCGATAGACTCCATGCCGGCCCCTAATATAACTATTGCCAGGGGGGTTACCTTGAACGCACTGGTGGCCGATATCAATCAAAAATACAATGCCAATGTAACCATCAGCCCCAGTACTTTGAAGAGTATTAGACTCTATGCTACTGATAACTGGTCTACCTCTTATACCTACGATTACCTTTATGCTGCCACTCGTTACTACTATCCTGAATTGGTAAATAAATGGGATAAAGAAAATGGAGTAACTGGCCCCGGCTCCGATGCTAACCCGATTGAAGTAGAGCCCATTTTTGCCATCTATTCGTACCAGGATCGTTTTCTCACCGACTTGAACCATGCGATGGTCGGTCCAAGTGACGAAGGCTCCACCACATTCCGCTTCTGCTTCGGGCAGACTGCCAATGATATTACTAATAATGTAATCACCAACAGCAGGTTTGGCCGTTGGGTCAACCGGATGGATATAGTCTTGCCGGACAGGCCGGCTGCCCCGGCTCTGACCGCCGATAGCAGCTACAACAAGGTGGGCAAACCCATCGACATCACCTTCACAGACAACGAAGCCTGGCGCAACGCCATCACTGAAATCAAGGTGGGCGACACTGTGCTGGAAAGCAGCCACTACACTAAGGAAGCCGGCAAAATAACCATTGCCGCCGGTGTTTTCGCAACGGCAAACACCTATACCATAACTGTCAAAGCCACCGACTACAGTGATGCCACCGTAATTCAGATTATCAATAAGGATTATGAAAGCACTGCCCTAAGCATCAAGGTTGATAACGGCAATCCAATAACTGTTACTGCCAAGCAAATCAACGCCTTAAATCCCAATAATGAAATCAGATACTTTTCCCATTACAAAGACGGCCAAATGAACTACTTCACCGGCCTGGGAGCGCCCCTGGCCGCGATCCTGTCCCAGTATGCCTCGTTAAACAGTGCTAATATAGCTAGCATGACCGTAAGAGCTGCTGATGGCTATTACGTAACCTTTGCCGACCCACAGAATGAGCTCTTTAATGAACGTTATTTCTATCCGGCAGTGGGAGAAAGGGTGCAGGTCGATACTATCATATCCACCAAAGCCGCTGAGAACTTTGCCGGTGATATCAGTCAGCTAGATAATACTTACACCATGCGCTTAATGATGGGGCAGACTTCCTCGGAGGAACGCACCATTTCCCGCATGGTGAAATGGGTGAGTGAAATTGATATCACTACCACGGCAACCATTAACATTCCGGTAACCGGAGTTACACTCAATAAAACTGCGACTACCCTGGTTTTAAACCACAGTGAGCAGTTGACCGCGTTACTTACCCCAGCTAACGCCAGCAAACAGACTGTCACCTGGACCTCTGATAAAGAGGCAGTGGCCATAGTTGACAATACGGGTAAAGTAACGGCCGTTGGTGCAGGACAGGCGGTAATAACCGCTACTACCGATGACGGCAGTTTCACCGCTAGCTGTACCGTAACCGTAGCTGCCAACCCGCTGTATAAGTTAACTCCAGCAAAAGATGCTGTTTATATCATTGGCGCAACTGCTGACGGCATCCCGACTTTGACCGTTAATCAGGGGCAAAGCGGACAGAAGTATTTTGCGGTCTCCGTGGAGCCGGTTATATCCCATGCAGGTAATGAAACCGTTATATTCACCCACTGGCGGAACGAAAGCGAACTGGAACTCAATGCTATCATGGCTGACTTTGATGTAGCCAACACTGCCATGGCTGGATTCAATGTACAGCCGGGCGATGTCATCAAGGTCTATATTGTTGATCGCCTGACCAATGATGAGAGTAACAATCCGGTAATTTTCCACTAGTCCATAGTTTATGAAGAATAAATCGACCGCCTGTGTTTTCCGGGCGGTCGGCTATATCAAACGCTACCGTACAGGATAGCTATCCTGCATGGTAGAGGGATAGTAATCCTGCGGCATATTAGATGAAGCTGACACCGGTTATGTATCTTAATTGAAAACTATGAGGTGATATATTAATGGTTAAGAAAAGAATAGCTATTATCCTTGCCGCTTTGCTTATACTGTCGATGCTCACCGGGTTGGCCCTGGGTGCTCCTCAGGTCACTTTGAATATAAGTAAGAGTAGCGCTGCGGTAGGAGATAGTATAACTGCATCTGGCAGTTCTAACCCGGATGAATGGGTAAGCATTAAATTACTTGATAGTACAAAGAGCATAGTGTTTTATGATGCAGTTAAACCCAATTTAAGCGGGAATTATAGCTGCACATTCAAAGTTCCCCAAATTTCTTCTGGAACTCTGACCGTCGTAGCCGGTTACGAAAGTAATGTTGCTACTCAGCTACTGGCGATACCGGTATCCGGGGGTGGCGGTGGCGGTGGCGGCGGCTTTGTCAGCCCGACCGGTAATACTGTTGGCAGCGGCGGTGGGACTATAGAGGAAGCAGGAGTCAGAGTGAGTTTCCCCGCCAATGCGGTAAGCAGCGACATCAAGGTAAGCATCAACAAACTGAATGCCAGCTCGGTTCCGGCTATTGCAAGCGGATTCAAATTGCTGGGCGAAGCATATGAAATCAGTAGTGACAGAAACACTACATTTGCCAAGCCGGTTACTATTACCCTGCCTTTTGACTGGAACCAGGCGGATAAAGACAAATACGGAATTGGCCTCTATACCTGGAACAATAGCCAGTGGGTTATTCTGGAGCAAGTAAAAGTTGATAGCACGGCAGGCAAAATCAGCGGTGAAGTAAAACACTTTAGCAAATTTGCCGTCCTGGCCCGGGAGCGGGAGAAGGAAAAAGAACCGGCCAAAGATGTAATCGCTCCGGTTAAAGCAACCTTGAAAGACATCACCGGGCATTGGGCAGAAAAACCCATATATGAACTGGTGGCTCTGGGGGCGGTAAGCGGCTATCCTGATGGCAGCTTTAAACCGGATAGCAGCATTATGCGGGCGGAATTTGCCACTATACTGATCCAAGCCTTTAAATTAGAAGCCAGGAGTGGCCAGACCTTTGCTGACACAGCTCAGCACTGGGCCAAAGACAGCATAAGCACCGCTGCGGCCCACGGCATAGTAAGCGGTTACAGCGCCGACAGCTTCGGTCCCGATGATCTCATAACCCGCGAGCAGATGGCTGTAATGATTAGTAAAGCGGCTAACCTCCCTGCAGCGCAAGGCAAATCATTTAGTGACAGTGCTCAGATTGCTGATTGGGCTCAAGCCGCTGTAGCTGCTGCCAGCAGCAAGAACATTATCAGCGGTTATCCCGACAACAGCTTCCGACCCAAGGCCAATGCTAAGCGGACTGAAGCAGTAAGCGTTATTATCAAAGCCATAAACTAGTTTTAAAGGGGTCAGGCTCTTAGTAGCACCTGACCCCTCATTCCTCACTTTTCTTACTAAGCCATAACTGCTTGGTAGACCTTACTTAGAAAGACAAGGAGTTTCAAGTTATGAATTTGATGAATTGGGGATTAAAGACTCGCAGCAGGAAATCAATTACCTGCCTGCTGGCTTTATTTGTGTTCCTCAGTATGCTGCTGATATCCCATCCAGGTCTGGCTTATGCCAAGACCGAAGAGAGTGATCCCGCCGATCATTTTGAGGTTTGGCTGGTAGATCCGGCGAACAAGGATAATAAGATTGAACTGCTTAACTATACGATTCCGGAATTGGAGCAAATGCCCCAGGTTGAGAGAGCCTACAGCTCCATTGACAGTCTTCCCGCCCCGGTTTTTACGGCGGCCAGGGGCATTGACCTGATTGATTTTTTGGAAAGCCTTAAACTGGATATGGGCAGCATAAGCAGTTTTAAATTCCGCACCACCGATTTTGATACAGATGGTTACCCTCCCAATTTTGGTAAAGTATTGCAGGCAAGTGTGCTGCTGGATTCGGAACGTTATTATTTTCCCCAAATACAGGAATGTTGGGATGAATACTGGGATGAAGATTTAGAAAACCCTTCAAATTCAGCTGTATTCGGTTATTGGAAAGATGGTTCCGACCCTTTTACCAGGAAAGGGAAAATTCTGCTTAGACCCATGCTGGGGATAGTATCCTTTCAAGCCCGAGCCATTGGCTCCGATCCCGGAAAACCAGTATATCTCGAGCCGCGTTTTGATTTGATGGATGGCGAGACTACACTGAGGCTATGCTACGGGCAAAAAAATCCCGGCGAATGTATTACCATGGATTATCTCAAATGGACTTATAAAATGGAAGTAACTGGGAGGTTGCTGCCAATTGCCTTAAATCCTGACACAAGCGCCAACCGGGTCGGCACTCCCATAGATATAACCTTTGCTGAGAACATAGCCTGGCAAAATGGTATTGCTGCGGTAAGTATAGGAGATACACCGCTGGGCAAGGGACAATACACGCTTACCCCCGGCAAAATAACCATTGCTCCAACTGTGTTTTCTGCAGCAGGAACCTATACGGTTAAAGTCACCTCGGGTTTTAATGAATCCAGCGTTGAACAGGAAGTATTGGAAGCCTCCGCTTCCGATCCCCATATTCCACCCACTTTGATAGCAGATAGCAGCCAAAATATTATCGGTAACTCTATGACCATAACTTTTAGCGATGATGAAAGTTGGCGCAAGGCCATTAGCGAGATTAAGGTAGACGGAAATGCAGTGAAAAGCAGCAATTACAGCACAACCGAAGCCGGTAAGATTACTATTGACGGCAGTATATTTTCCGCAGCCGGCAGCTATAGTATAGTAATTAAAGCCACCGGCTACCAGGATGCCGGCCTGCAGCAGATAGTTTTTCCTTTACCGGGGCCAGTAACTCTTAAGAGCATTGAAATCAGCAAAACAGCCGCCAAACTGCTCTACAGCGTTGATGAGCCATTGGATATTAGCGGGTTGGAGGTAACCGGGCATTACAGTGACGGCAGCTCCAAGGTGGAGAATATCACTATGGTCAATATCAGCGGGTTTGATAGCTCTAAACCGGCAAGCCGGCAGACCCTGACCATTACTGTTGGCAATAAGACTATCACTTATACGGTAAGCATTTTCCAGGCTAAAACTGCTGCTGATAATTCAAACATTAGCGTAACTCCAGATATTCCATTAAAAATAACTATGCCGGAAGGAATTATTAACAGTAGTATGAAGGTTGCGCAGAATATGCCCTTGCCACCGGTAATAATTGAATCGAGCCAGGCAATTTTGAGTATTCCTGAAGCCACCCTGATAACAGGTTCTGATATTATTAATCTGCCTCAAGTAAAACCTGGTTCTACGGTCAAGGCACCGGGAATAAAAACGATTGGGCTGGTGATTGAAGTAGGCTCCGACAGTAATATTATAAACTTTAGCAAACCGGTAAGACTGCTTCTTAAAGGACAAGCCTCAAAGTCAGCCGGGTTTATTGACCAGGCAGGAAATCTGCGGAAAATCAGTAAACCGGCTTCACTTAAAGCTCTTACCGGCGATGATGCTGCGGAAACAGTAGCCGCCCTCTTTGAAAGGGAGAAAATGCAGGATGCTGCGGTCGACTTCGGAAAAGACCTGGTAATCTGGACCAAACACTTAACTAAATTTATAGCCTACATACCCTTGACCGACACCCCGGTAATTCCTCCTAAAAAGATTGCTGATGAATTTATAATTATTCCATTTGAGCAAATTGCCAGAACCCAAACCATTGGTATCCGTGGCGGCATTGTCAAGACTGCCGGTGCTGTCTTGAATTTTCCGACCAATTCCCTGGAAAGCGACATCAAAGTAACTATCAAAAAAATCACGCAGGATATTCCCGCTATTTCCAGCGGTTTTAAACTATTAGGGGAAGTTTACGAAATTACCAGCGATAAGGATAATAAGTTCCGAAAGCCAGTCACCATAACCTTGCTTTTTGACCCCTCCGAAGTTGAGCAAGAAAAACATGATGTCGGTATCTACTGCTGGTGTAATCAGCAGTGGACCAGCCTGGAGCAGGTAAAAGCAGATATGGCCTCCGGAAAGGTAAGCGGCGAAGTAGGGCATTTCAGCAAATTTGCGATCTTGCTCAGTAAAAAGAGTCAAAAACCCATTATCCTCGAAAAGAAAGCGCCTGAAGTCCCCTTGCCTAAACCCATATTGAGCGACATTGCCGGGCACTGGGCTCAGGCCAATATTATCAAACTGGTAAATGCCGGGGTTATAAGCGGATACCCGGATGCTACCTTCCAAGCGGATAAAGGCATTACCCGGGCGGAATTTGTCACCGCAGTGGTTAAAGCCTTTAAATTGGAAAGCAGGAGCGGGCAAGTATTTAACGACACTACTCAGCACTGGGCTAAAGAAAGTATAAGCACTGCTGCTGCTTATGGCATGACCAGTGGTTATGATGCCGGCAGTTTTTGTCCCGATGACGCGATTACTCGTGAACAGATGGCTGTAATGATCAGTAAAGCGGCTAAGCTCCCGGCTGGGGAAGGCAAAACCTTCATCGACAGTGCCCAGATTGAAGATTGGGCCCAGGCTGCAGTAGCTGCCGCCAGCAGCAAGAATATTATCAGCGGTTATCCCGACAACAGCTTCCGGCCCAAGGCCAATGCTAATCGAGCCGAAGCAGTAAGCGTCATAGTGAATGCGTTAAATAATCTGCCTCCTGCAGGAGAAGGGAGGATGGCGGAATGACCTACCCAGATTATGCCGGTTGTACTGGAACGCAATTGCCTATCCGGTATCCAACCGGGTAAACAGCCGAAAAATGACGACCCGCAGTGTGTTGAACCTATTGTTTAATTAAAGCCTTTCTCATGATGCTCTCTTGCGTTCTCTCACCCCTTATCCCTTCCTTTTCTTATCGCCCATACCCGCAGGTACAAGCAGCGTTGAAGAATAGGTGCGGCATATTTATATTTTTGCGCAGTATCCTTAAAAGTGACCCGGCAAGACCAAGCTTACCCTGTAGTTATAGGGACAAAAATTAATACTAAGTACCGGGGAGCATCAGTAATGCCTGCAGGGGCAGCTTCAATAACTTAACAACTTAAGTGCCTGGCACCGTTAACACTTTATCTGCACAAATCATATATTAGGTAAGTAAATATTTTAAAAGGGTGATGAAATGGATATTAATAATGGATTACTTGCTCCCCCCAATGTCCGCTATCGTCAGGTCCGTACTGGGCCGAAAAGTCCCAGAGGGCCAAAAACTACCGCTGGTGCCAGGACAATTAAGAAGGGCCGCTCCGAGAATCTGCCGGTTCTTCAGGACCTGCCTGCTGAAAGTGTGGCTTCTTGGGGTTATGTATTTCAGCTAAACACCCAAACCGTAGCAGTTGGCTCAAATATAACATTTAGCAATAACGGCCCTTTAAACGGCATAAACCACACCCCTGGTACGGCTGGGATTCGCGTTACTCTTGACGGTACTTACAATATAACATTTTCCGTTTATACAACCCAGAATAATCCTCAGCATTGGGGAATAGTGGTTAATGGTGTAGTTAAATCAGAATTTAATTCCGCCGGTCAATCTTTAACGGCTTCAACGACACTAACTCTTAGTGCCCTGGACAATGTAACCATCCGCAATATAAATACAATACCCGATCCTGCGACTCTTAGAATAGGTAATTTTACCACTGCTTATGTACTTATATACAAGGTTGATTAGCTAATCACTGTTTAAAAGCAAATTACTCTGAACATTGACAAAAGCTAAGATAATTTTGTCAATGTTCTTTTTTGGGGCTTTTGCTAATTTTTTGGTCACCAGCACGTCTACATGCGGAGCAAACCGTTGCGTGAAGGTAAGGTGCAGGCAGATGGAGACGAATATTGATCAGCAGGCTAGAGTGGTGTAAACTGGGGTCGATGCTTTGTATAGCCAATTTGGCTAAAATTTATAACGAGATGAAATATGTCTCCCGCTTCTTTAAGCAGTCGGGTTCCTATTAACAAAACAGGCGGCGGGTTCTTATTCCCCGTCTCGTTGCAGTGCTATGTTGAAAACATCCGGATTTTTTCGCTTATTGCTCGGATAAGTGATATTGCTTTAAGTTTTAGCTTATTTTAAACAAACTTGATTGTGCGTGACTTTGTAGCGAGGGGGGCTATATATAAGATAAATCAGCAAGACGATTTTTGTTTTAAATGCTTTTCTCAAGAAGTCCTTTTATCTGTTGAAAGATTAAAAGAATCATTTTGATTATGCATTTTTGTGTAATCATGAAGTCGGAGATATGATTAAGAGGTGATATTGATGGCCAAGAAAAGAATTGCCTTTATTGTTGCCGCTCTGCTAATATTATCTATATTTCCCGGGCTTGCCCTGGGCGCTTCCGTCAGTTTAAATTTAAGTAATAGCAGTGCATTAATAGGAGATAGTATAACTGCATCCGGCAGCGCTGATCCGAATCAGTGGGTAAGTATTAAAATTGTTGATTCTTTGGGAAATATAGTGTTTTTTGATGCGGTTAAATCGAATGCCGGTGGTAATTATAGTTATACATTTAAGATTCCTCAAGTTGCTGATGGGACCTTAACAGTAGTAGCTGGCTATGGGAGCAATGTTGCCAACAAATCGCTGCAAGTTAGTATTTATAAAGTGCTAGATCCGAAAACATGCGACCCCGATAAAAAATGGAAGGTTGTTTTTAACAAACCCGCAAATCCTAACACATTAAAAGAGCAAATCAAGGTAATGAACACAACAGATAATAGTCAGGTAGGGATTCAAGAAGTACTACCAGAGAATGATGGCCTCTGGGCTGTCATATACCCGGCACAGGATTACCAGTCTGGCCAAACCTATGTCATTTATATTAACCCCGATATTGCAACGACCGATGGGGAGCCATTAAAGAGCGGCTACCAAATGAGTTTTACCGTTAACTAGGAAAGCCGGGCGACATTAAAGGGAGCACCATTGCTTATGTCAAGGGAAGCAATGGTGCTCATTTATTATGCCTGCAACAGATATCTGCTTATGGAGAATTATGGGCATCCCCTGCAATTCGATATGAAAAAGAAGTAAATAGAAGTTAGATGGCCTGGTTTAATTTTTAGGATTTAATCATGGTCAAAAGCATTTTAAAGCACTTTACGGCTTTTAAGGCATGAGGCTCACCGGCAGGCATAATAATGGTTTCCCCGCTGGTTAAAATGTGGCTTTCACCGGAAATAATGATTTCAGCCTCACCATCAACAACCTGTACTACGGCATCAAATGGGGCGGTATGTTCGCTTAAACCCTGCCCTTCATCAAAAGCAAATAAAGTAATGGTTCCACTGGGACGATTAATCAAGGTCTTGCTAACCACTGCTGCGGTCTGGTATTCTATGGCAGTGTCCAGCTTGAGTTTGCCCTGGGGGTAATCTTTTTTCTCCTTAATTTCCATCTTTATACCTCCTTTGCGGAATACCTTCCTATTTTGTATTATGTTTGGTTAGCTATTAGTTTAATATGCATATTCCCCAATAGTCAATGACTGCCTTCTTAAGCAGCAAAACTTAGGTGTTGCCCATGCGAAGACTGCGAGCGGTATATTTATACAAGCCAATGAATATTAATAACTTTTTGCAGTAGAATCAATCATATATTTGATCTTAGACCCCGTAATATACTAATATCCATTTTAAGCAGATCCCACCTGTTTCCGGTTCCATTCCAATTCACCGCATGGAGAAGGTTAACCGTAGAAGGGTAACTGGATACTGGCGCTGCACTGAATAACATGGCACATATTACCTTTGACGATATTTCCTACTTATCAATACAATTGTAATGAAATAAGTGAGAAAAATACATTATTGGGAGTAGGAGGTGTTGCTGCTAGCAAATGAGGCCGGTCAAAGGTAATTATTCTTGGAGGATATTATGAATAAGAAATTTTCTTGGATATTTGTAATGGTGGCACTGACATTATTAACGGCCTTTCTTATTATTCCGGAATATAGGTCAGCCAAATCTACGGTGGGTACGATTCAGATACATAAAGAAGGAAATCAGCTACATAGGGAAGGAATGACAAGCGGGGACGGAGCCCAGGAGGGAAAAAAGCTAATAGCGGAGAAGCCTAAGGATGCTTCGGTTGATTCAGTCAATGACAAAAAGGTTGATTTGCCTGTTGACAAGAAGGAGGCCATGGCTAATAAAACAAGCAATGACAGCAACAAGAAAGAGGATATGGTTCAGAAAATAAGCAATGACAGGATAGAGGTTTCGAGAGCGGGGAGCAGTGCTGCGGGCAATAAGCAAAATTCCCGGATGGGTAAAGCAGCGGAGGCTTCCACCGGTAAGTCCCAGTATCCGCAGGTGAGCAAAGCTGTGGATAATTCCGAAGATTACCAGGCAGGTAAAGTTGCGGCAGGTAATTATGCAGATTCCTCATACCCCCAACTAAGCAAAGTGCAGGGCTCATTTGGCCAGTTTCGCTATAAAGACATAAGTGGCGGCAGGATAGAAATCGACCCCCGGTGGATAGCGGAAAACATAGTTACCATAACATTACCGGGCTTAAACCGGGAGGTTCAGGTGCATAAGGAAGCCCAGGATAATTTTATCCAGGCTTTTAACTATATAAAAAATGGCAAGGCCTGGATAAACGGTAAAGAGGTTCCCCTCTTGAGCCTGGTTAAAACCATGGACGGAACATTTGTGCCTCGGCATGTAAACTGGAACCCGGCCAAAGGTTTGAGCAGGCATTCCTGGGGTATAGCCATAGATATCAATGCCCCCAATCATTTCCGCTATGTTGATCCCGAACAGGAAGCCAACGACCCCAATTTGATACTCTGGGGAAAGGCTTTTAAGCCGGCGGGATTCACTTGGGGCAACAGTTATGGTGATTCCATGCATTATGAACTGCTGGAGTAAAGGGTATGGATAATTAAGAAAAAAGGTGAGCAATTACAGCATATACGGCTTATAAAGATAGGCCGTTTTTTTATGAAAAAAGCGGATTTTTTGCTATATTATCGTCAGGCCCAGCAGTTTTTTTTACCTATATTCTGCTTTATTCATCTTTTTACTTGCTGTAGTTTTCATTTGTAGTTAAACTTTAATATGATGAAACTACAAGGAGGTTGGAACATTGAATTTGAAAAGGACAGCCCTTTTTCCCGCGCACCAGAAGTATAATGGTCGTATGGTGGATTTCGGCGGGTGGGAATTGCCCATCCAGTACGAGAGTATCATTAAAGAACATCACACGGTGCGGAAGAAGGCGGGTCTTTTTGATGTATCGCATATGGGGGAAATAGAAGTCCGTGGTGAAAAGGCCGAAGCTTTTTTGCAATACCTGCTGAGCAACGATATCAAAAAAATAGCGCCGGGACAGGTGCAGTATAATATAATGTGCTATCCTGACGGGGGCGTAGTAGATGACCTTTTGGTTTACAAGTATACGACCGAGCATTATATTCTGGTGGTGAATGCCGCTAACACCGATAAAGATTTTGAGTGGATCAAGAAAAATGCTTTTCCCGGCGTGGAAATTAAAAACCTTTCGGATGATTATGCCCAAATGGCGATTCAAGGGCCTTTGGCCGAACAGATTCTGCAGAAACTGACGGATTTAGATTTGCGTAGCATTAAATATTATTGGTTTCAGTCTAATGTGGAAATAGCGGGGAAAACAGCTATTATTTCTCGTACAGGCTATACCGGCGAGGATGGTTTTGAAATCTACCTGTCTCCAGCGGATGCGATAGATGTCTGGGAAGCTATTCTGGCGGCCGGCGGGGAGGATATTGCCCCCATTGGCCTGGGGGCTCGTGACAGCCTGCGCTTTGAAGCCAAACTGCCCCTCTACGGGCAGGAACTGGGTCCGGATATCAGCCCGCTGGAAGCCCGCCTGGGTATTTTTGTGAAGTTTGATTGCGGTGATTTTATTGGCCGGGAGGCCCTGCTGCGGCAAAAAGAAAGCCAGCCCCCGCGGGTGCAGGCGGAGCTATTGATGCTGGAGAGGGGTATACCTCGCTCTCATTACGAAGTTTGCCAGGAGGGTAAAGTAATTGGCCAGCTAAGCAGCGGCGGCCTGGCTCCCAGCCTGGAAAAAAACCTGGCTCTGGCTCTGGTAGATCGGGAATACTACCAACCAGGGGCGGAAGTTGAAGTTATGATCCGCAATAAACCAGTTAAAGCCCAGATTGTAACCGGGGCTTTTTACCGGAAAAAAACCCAGGCTTCATAAAGAATGGAGTTCTTAATTTTATCGTAGTGAATCAGCTTTATATCCGGCAAAACCGTCAAAAAACATCCCCTTGTCAGAGGGGTACTTAATAAAGGAATATTATGGAGGGATGGAAGTGAAAATACCAGCAGATTTGTATTATTCTCCAAGCCACGAATGGGTAAGAGTAGAAGGAGACCAGGCCTGGATCGGTATTAGCGACTATGCCCAGCATGAACTGGGAGACATAGTTTTTGTGGAAATGCCGGAGCCGGATGATGAACTGGAGGCCGGAGGGCAGCTGGGGGTTATCGAGTCGGTAAAAGCCGCCTCGACTATCTATAGCCCGGTAGGCGGCACTGTTGTGGCTATTAATGAGGAACTGGAGGATGCTCCCCAGTTGATTAACGAAGACCCTTATGCCAATTACATTGTAGTTGTGGCCATGAATAATCCAGGGGATGTGGACAGCCTGCTTTCGGCTGCTGCCTATGAAGAGCTGTGCCAGAAAGAGCAGGGGGGAGAATAGAATGAGGTATAGCCCCCACTCTCCTACCGAAGTGGAGGAAATGCTTTTCAGTATCGGGATGAAAAACAAGGCGGAACTTTTTGCCGATATACCGGACAGGCTCAAGCTGGGACGGGATCTGGAGCTGGGTCCGGGACTTACGGAAATAGAATTGGGCCGCCATCTTAAGGAACTGGCCGGCAAGAACATGAATCTGGATGATTATCCCTGCTTTCTTGGGGCCGGGGCTTATGACCACTATATCCCGGCTGCCTTGGATCAACTCTTGCTCCGTTCCGAATTCTATACCGCCTACACCCCATACCAGCCAGAAATAAGCCAGGGCATACTGCAGGCTATATTTGAATACCAGACCATGATCTGCGCCTTGACCGGCATGGATGTGGCCAATGCCTCTCTTTATGACGGAGCCAGCGCTCTGGCCGAAGCCTGCCAGATGGCCTGCGAAGGCAGCCGAAGGCGCAAAGTGATACTTCCCGCCACCCTGCATCCGGAATACCTGGAAGTAGTAAAAAGCTATGCGGTTTCGGGCAAGATGGAGATAATTATGGCACCGGAACGGGAGGGCATAATAGATAAGGAAACTACCCTGGCTCTATTAAAGCAGGATAGCGCCTGTCTGGTTATACAACAGCCCAATTTCTTCGGTTGTATAGAGGAAATAGCTGCCTGGGAAAAGGCGGTTCACGCCGCCAAAGCCCTCTTAATCATGGTGGTCAATCCTATCTCCCTGGGTCTTCTAAAGTCTCCGGGGGAATGGGGGGCGGATATCGTGGTAGGGGAAGGACAGCCGCTGGGCAATCCTTTGAGTTTTGGCGGTCCTTACCTGGGCTTTATGGCCTGTTCCAAGAAGTATATGCGGAAAATGCCGGGGCGTCTGGTCGGCCAGAGCGTGGACAGCAATGGAGAGACCTGCTATGTGCTGACCCTGCAGGCACGGGAGCAGCATATCCGGCGCGAGCAAGCCAGTTCCAATATCTGTTCCAATGAAGCTTTAAATGCTCTGGCGGCCAGTATTTATTTAAGCCTGGTCGGACGTCAGGGATTGGTGGATATAGCGGTTCGCTGTCACCAGCTGGCGGTTTATGCCCGGCGGCAGATGGAAAGTTGCGGCCTGTCTTTGAAATACCCGCAGGCCTTTTTTAATGAATTTGCCGTAAAAGTAGACGACCCGGCCCGGATTAACCGGCTCTTGCTGGAACAGGGCATCATCGGGGGTTATGAACTGCCCGGAGCTTTGCTCCTGGCCTTTACGGAAAAGAGAACCCGAGCCGAGATTGACCGGCTGGCAGTTTTGATAGGAGGGGAATAAGCAGATGAGCAAAGTAATTTTTGCCCGGAGCGTAGCCGGTGGAGGCGGTTTTTCCCTTCCGCCCTGTGATGTAGCGGAAATCGAGCCCGCTGCGGAAATCAACCGCGAATTCTTGCGTGCTGAAGCTCCTTTGCTGCCTGAACTGAGCGAAGTGGAGGTAGTTCGCCACTATGTGGAACTATCGCAACGAGCCTATGGGGTAGACAATGGCTTTTACCCTTTGGGTTCCTGCACCATGAAATACAATCCCAAAATCAATGAGTGGGCGGCCCGTCTGCCTGGATTTGCCTTCCTGCATCCCTACCAGGTGGAGGAAAGCGTGCAAGGTGCCCTGGAATTGCTTTACCGGGCGGAAAAACTATGCTGTGAAATAGGGGGTATGGATCGCTTTACCCTGCAACCGGCCGCTGGTGCTCACGGTGAGTTGACCGGTCTGATGATAATCAAGGCCTATCACCGGCATCGCCAGGACTTGGCTCGGAGCAAAATACTGGTACCGGACTCGGCTCATGGAACCAACCCGGCTACCGCCCATGTACTGGGTTTTGAAGTAGTTGAGGTTAAATCCAATGAGGAAGGTCTGGTGGATCTGCAGGATCTCAAGGCCTGTATGAGCAGTGAAGTTGCTGCTCTGATGCTAACCAATCCCAATACCCTGGGCTTGTTTGAAAAGGAGATTGAGGAAATAGCCGCAGTTGTTCACGCCGGCGGCGGATTGCTCTATTATGACGGGGCCAACCTTAATGGCATAGTAGGGGTAGCCCGGCCAGGCGATATGGGTTTTGATGTATTGCATTTCAACCTGCACAAAACCTTTGCTACTCCCCATGGTGGCGGAGGACCGGGCTCCGGGCCGGTTGGGGTCAAGGAATTCCTGAGCGATTTTCTGCCCCGTCCGCTGGTGGAAAAGAAGGAAGAGGGCTATTGTCTGGACTATGACCGCCCCTTATCGATAGGGAAAGTGAGAAGCTTTTACGGCAACTTTGGGGTTATTGTTAAAGCCTATGCTTATATGATGGCTCTGGGTGGGCCGGGCTTGCGGGAAGCTTGCGAGCTGGCCGTTCTTAATGCCAATTACCTCCGCCATCATTTGCAGGAGGATTATCACATAGCCTTCAAGCGTTTATGCAAACATGAATTTGTAGCCAGCGGGCAAAAACAACTGGCGGAAAACGGGGTCAGCACCCTGGATATAGCCAAGCGCTTGATGGATTATGGTTTTCACCCTCCCACCGTTTATTTCCCTCTAATTGTCAAGGAAGCCTTGATGATTGAGCCGGTGGAGACGGAGAGCCGGGAGCGTTTGGATGAGTTTATCGCCGCTCTGCGGGAGATCGCTCGTGAAGCCCGGGAGAACCCGGATATTTTGCATCAAGCCCCGCACAGCACGGTAATCAAGCGGGTGGATGAGGTTCGGGCTGCCCGTCAGCCGATCCTGCGCTGGCCGGGATGAGGAGCCGAATAGCCCCGTCCGAACTTGAGCATTCGAGAAACGACTCCGCTGCAAAAAACCTTTTGTTGCATAAGGGTTGCATAAATATACAAAGCGAGCGTTGGCGAAGCATGGATGGAACACCCGGCGAAGGCGAGCAGGCGAAAGGGGGCGAGCGACAGGACGTCGCGAGAGCGCTATCTCCCATGGACGGGAGATTAGCGCGGTACCCCTTGAGCCGCGAGACAAGCCGCAGGTGTTGCCCATGCGAAGACTGCGAGCGGTATATTTATGCAAGCCAATAAATAATAATAATTTTTTGCAGTAAAATCAGAAAGGAATTACTAATAAAAATGAAAGATTTGCTGGTCATAGGAGGCGGCCCCGGGGGATATGTGGCTGCTATTCGTGCCCGTCAACTGGGAATGAAGGCAGCCCTGGTGGAAAAGGATAAGCTGGGCGGAACCTGCCTGAACCGGGGTTGCATCCCCACCAAGACGTATTACCGCCATGCCGAAATAATGCGCAGCCTGCAGAGACTGGACGAATTTTGCATACAGCTGGATGCGGACTCGGCTCGTTTGGATATGGCCGGAACCCGCGCCCGCAAAGATGCGGTAGTGGAGCAGATGGCCGGCGGAGTGGCCGCTCTCCTGCAAGCCCATGGAGTGGAAGTAATCAGAGGCGAGGCCGTAGTAGAGGAACCTGGCCGGGTCAGGGTTGGGGAGGAGAGTATAAGGGCAGAGCGCCTGCTTATTGCCACCGGTTCAGAGAGCATTCGTCCCGCTGCTTTACCGGGAGCTGCTTTACCCGGGGTTTTAACCTGTGAAGAATTGCTGGAAAGAAGCGAAATACCAAGCCGCCTCCTCATCATTGGAGGGGGAGTCATCGGCATGGAATTTGCCTGCATCTTCCAGGCCTTCGGCAGCCAGGTGACAGTATTGGAATCCCTTCCTCGCCCTCTGGCTTTTCTGGATCAGGAAATAGCGCGGCGGATGAGTGTTCTCTTTAAACGACAGGGGATAGAGATAAAGACTGGAGCAAAAGTCGAAAGCATTAATACGCAGGATGCTCACCTGCTGGTTACTGCCAGCGACAAGAAGGGAAATATGCAATATGAAGCTGAACTGGTCCTGCTGGCGGTAGGCCGCTCCCCGGCAACTGCCGGTCTCAATTTGGATAAACTGGGAGTGAAGACGGAGCAGGGCTTCATTAAAGTTAATCAGGATTACGAGAGCAGTGTAGGAGGGATTTATGCCATAGGAGATGTAATCGGTCCTCCCATGCTGGCCCACGTTGCCTCGGAAGAAGGCCGGGCAGCGGTGGAAAGGATGGCGGGGATGGATAGCCGATTAGACTATGAGGCGATTCCGCACTGTATTTTTACTTTCCCGGAGATAGCGGCGGTGGGCCTGACCCAGGAAGAAGCGGCAACCCGAGGTATTGATTGCAGAACAGGCAAATTCCAGTTTGCGGCCAATGGCAAGGCTGTGGCTATGGGGGAAAGCGAGGGCTTGATCAAGGTAATCTGCGGCCCAGACGATACTATTTTGGGTGTGCATATTATGGGCCCTCATGCCAGTGATTTGATTCTGGAGGCCAGCCTGCTGGTCAATCTGGGTTTGAAAGTCGAAGAGGCCCTGCATACGGTTCATCCCCATCCTACCTTGGGAGAAACCCTCTACGAAGCCCTCCTGGATGCCCAGGGACGGGCTATCCACCTGAAACCACCCCGCAAATAAATCTGCTAAAGGGAGAGATTTGTTCGTGCTTTATGTGAAGAACGATTCCTGTGATCCCTATTTCAACCTAGCCCTGGAAGAATACTTGTTTATGCAGCGGCAGGATCTGGGGCCGCTTTTTATGCTCTGGCAGGATATCCCGGTAGTGGTGGTGGGGCGCAACCAGAATACCCGGGAAGAGATAAATATGGAATTTACTCGGGAAAAAGGTATTGCCGTGGTACGCCGCCTTTCCGGTGGTGGAGCGGTCTACCATGACCTGGGCAACCTTAACTTTACTTTTATCCTGGAGCAAGCGGAGCGGGAACTGGATTTTGCCCGCTATACCGTGCCGGTGATAAAGGCTCTGGAACGAATGGGTATTACTGCTTCTTTTACCGGGCGCAACGATTTGACCATCGATGGCAGGAAATTCTCTGGCAATGCTCAATTTCGCCAGCGGGAGCGGGTTTTACACCATGGAACCCTTCTCTTTGAGGTCAATCTGGAGAATATGGAACAGGCTCTGGCGGTAGCTGAGGATAAAATCAGCTCCCACGGGGTTAAATCGGTGAGGAGCCGGGTAACTAATATAGCTGAGCACTTGACTGCTCCGTTCAGCCTTAAGGAATTCAAGGAGTTACTCCGGGAGATGGTGCGGGAATACTATGGACTGGATGGAGAATATGAACTAAAGCTGGATGATATACGGGCAGTGGAAAAACTGCGGTTGGAGAAATACTGCAGCTGGGAATGGAATTTTGGTCATTCTCCGGCCTATAATATCAAGCGCAGCCGCCGTTTTGACTGGGGAAAAGTCGATATTTTCCTGGAAGTACAAGCGGGAGTAATCAGAGAAGCCCGTATTTTTGGAGACTTCTTTTCCCCGGGGGATATTGATGAGCTTTGCCGCTCCCTTTCCGGCTTGCCCTACCGCCGGGAGGCCATAAGCCGCTGCCTGGCAGGGAACAGGCTGGAACAATATTTCCCCTTTATCAGCGAAGAGGATTTCATGGATTTAATGGGGGTACGGCACTTGCCATAGTTGTTAGTAATACTCATGAGACAAACGAAACGTCCCCTTGTCCTGCTTCTCATGAGACAAACGAAACGTCCCCTTGTCCTGCTTCCCTTGTCCCGCTTGAAGAGGAGAAATTATTCCGGTTTGTGATAGAATAGGCTGTAAGTTTCCAAAGGAGGGATGATGGGTGGAATTTCTTTTTCAGCGTTTCTGGCACAGTTTTGTGGAGCGGTTAGATGAAAAGTTCATAATAGCCAGGACCACTTACCTGGATACACGGATGGAACGGGAAATAGTACTGCGGATAGAGGCAGAGAGCCTGGATATAAAGGAAGCCTGGCTGCTGCGCCTGGGGCGACCGGGGATGATGGCGGATAGCCGGGAAGAGCTCCAGGCTCTAAAAGGGGTGAAGGCTTACCTGGGCAGCGGGCCGGAACTGCGGCAGGCCCTGCGAAGTGTCGAGGATGAACTGGAGCGCTCCCTGGTCAATGATACGGTGATAGCAGTAGTACAGGCTGAGTCATTCCTCTACCGGGAGAGGGGTTATAATGATGCGGCTCAATATACCCGGGCCTGGGAGGAATTTTATCGTGGTTCCTGCCGCTATTACAGCCACCTGGAACGGGTCAAGGTATCCTGGGGTGATTTTATCGGAGCGTTCAGCCGGGAGACAAGGCTTTTTGACCGCTGCAAAACCCAGCAGCTTTTCCGGGAGGATAATGGGACTTATCGGATAAATGGCAGCATAATAGATTCATTCCACCATATGGCAGCTTGCCTGGAGCTGGATCAGGATATGAAGCTCAGCCAGGCCTGGGCGGATATGCCCCGGGTGCCTGACGAGGTTTGCCGGGAGTCAACAGGGCAACTGGCCAATGTTATCGGGCATACGCTGGCGGGAAAGCCCAAGAAAGAGCTGGCCCGGCTGCTGGGAGCCGGTCAAGGCTGTGTACATCTTATTGATTTGCTTTATGATAGTGCCCGAATGCTGGAACTTTATATGTTGGATGTAGGCTAGCAATCAGTGTTAAAGTCTTAAAATTCGCTGGAACTATTGCTGCAAAACCCGACAATAGAAATGTTTTTGGGAAGGCTTGATCTTTCTTGGACACTACACTGAGGAAGTCATATCCGGGGAAGGCACGAAGCGAGGTAGGATGGAAAGAGAGCTTTTTCTGGTTTATTATTTAAAGAAATAGTCTACTAGAATTAGTATAGAAATATATGCAAATAAATGCAGGATATTTCATAAACATGACGAATGAGCTTAATAGTGCTACTTAAATAAAACTAAATATACTCCGAGCCTGAAAACCTGGTAATAACACTAAGGGTTTCAGGCCTGTAGGGTACGGCGGGAAACGGCCGGGCCTCCCATGGTGGAAAGGAGAAATCAAATGCGCTTACATAGCAGGTTAATTCCATTACTAATTAACCCTGTGCTTGTATATTTCTGCGCTTAATATAAAACCAAACCTGGTAAACCTTTTTGCCAGGTATTTTGTTTTTTGCAGCCGTTTTATTATACATTGCGGCGTTAAAAGCAATATTGTTACTTGAAAAACCGAACCCTTCAAAACCTTAGAAGGCCTCTATGGAGATCACTTTGAAAAGAGATGTTTTCCATAGAATAAGATGGAAAAGAGTAAAGCGAATCGAATATTATTTAGAAAAAAGATAGGAGGGATTATGCTGATAAGGTGCACAGTTGGAATATCCATGTGCACAGGGGATTACGGCCAAATCAAGCCAGAGATATCATAGAACGGATTCTAGTATTTAAGAATCGGAAGAAACTGCGGAGCAGTTTCAACACCCCTTGTTCTAACTGCATTGCATATAGTATAGAGAGATAAGCTTGCTTGGGGAGAACTTACTTTGAGAATGGGATTGGGAGAGGTTAAGAGAAGATTACTGCAGAAAGTACTATTACCGTCCGGGGGATTTTTTTATGGGCGGTTGCTTTCTGCTGTTTTTTTTGCTTCATACTGGACGCGGCTTCCAAACCGGGGTTTTTCCCTAAGCCGGATGGGGTAGAAGTGCCCTAGCATAACGCTTGGACTTATTGCAAAAGGATTTTTTTGGTGAAAGGAAGTGCTTCCGTTAATGACGACAAGAGAAAGAACCTGGAAAACATTATCTGCTATCGCTTTGTCTCTGGCCCTTATTATCCTATCCAGTGTTCTGCTAATGCCTGAAGTAGTTGGGGCAGAAGAAATATCGCTAACAGTCACTGGAGATGGGGTTAGCACCCCGACTACTTTTACCCAGGTACAATTAGAGGCTATGAGCCAGCTGGAGGCAAAATACTCTACGATTAGTACTTATCCTACCAAGAAACTTCTGGTAGCCAGAGGAGTAAAATTAGCTGAGCTGTTAAACCTGGCCGGGATTAAAGACGAAGCTAGTTTAATCATTGTTACCGCTACAGATGGCTTCAAAGTGACCTATACTCGGAAGGAACTGCTGGATGATACTCGTTATTATTATCCCGGGTTGAAGGATAATCATGCCTACGCCGGTTACATAACGGGATCGCCAGAGGGAGCAGTCAGGGTGGATACGATCCTGGCCCTGGCAAGTGCAGAAGGGGATAACTTTAACAATATTAATAGCATAAATGCACCTGTTTTGATGATGGGGCAGAGGTGGGTTAGTGAGCAAACGAATCATGCTCATGTGAAAAAGGTAATGACAATTGAGGTATCTACCGCCAGTCCCGCCAAATGGGAAAACCCCGTTGCAACACCGGCTGCTGGCAGTGTCATAGCAGGAAGCAAGGTGGAACTCACTACTCCGGATATGGATGGTGACAGCATTTACTATACCATCGATGGTAGCGATCCAACCTTTAGAAGCCCGATGTATAACTGGATTAAAAAAAGATGGTGGAACAATCACTCTGATCAACTGGCGACAATTAACCAAGCTATTGAGATAAACGAGGATACGGTTATAAAGGCGGTAGCTATAGGCTTTGGCAAGTTTGATAGTGATATAGTCACATTCAATTATCAGGTTTCTAACCCAAAACCGCCGCAATACATTCTTACACCTGTAGCTCAAAATACCTATACTGTGCAAACTACGGCGGATGGTATTCCGACTATGACCGTTAATAGTGGCATAAGTGGCTTAAAATACTTTACGGTTAACATTACACCCATAACTGCTCACCAGGGGGAAGAAACCGTTGTTTTTACCCATTGGAGGAAGGGCAGGCAGATAAATATTAATAGCACAAGAGCTGATTTTGATTTGCTTAAGACAGCACAGGCCGGGTTTAATGTAATGCCTGGAGATCTGGTCAAGGTTTACCTTTTGGATGATTTAAGCAATACCCATGATTCCAATCCGCTTATATGGCAGTAGGAACGATATTATCACTACCTTTAAAAACAATATCAAGATACTAAATATGGGAGAGGTATAGAATATGAAAAGGGGATTTCATAACAAATTAGGAAATATCTCGTCGACAACGGGGGGCAGCATAGTACTGGCTATATTTTTGCTCCTTTCTTTTTGCTGTCTATTTTCTCCAGCGGCCCTGGCTGAAGAAGTGGCCAAGCCGGAGCAAATCATATTAAGCTGGACTAGTGATCCACTCACCTCACAGACCATTACCTGGTTGGGGGCAGACGATTCACTGGGGCAGCTGCAATTCCAGGCAAAAAGCAGTTTTAATGGCAGTTTTGATTCCGCCCAACAAGTAGAGGCAGAAGCGACCAAATTTGATAGCAGATATTACCGCTATTCAATAAACATCCGTCATTTGACACCGGATACAGATTATATTTACCGGCTGGGCAAGGAAGGCTGCTGGACCGAACCTTACTTTTTTTCAACGGCGGATGATACAGATAAATTTTCCTTTCTGTATATGGGCGATGTGCAATCAGGATATCTTGGCTGGGGGAGGATGTTGAATGCATTATATCAGGAGAACCCCCGTTTGCGCTTTTCCCTTTTAGGAGGAGATTTAACCAATAATGATGCTGATGAAATGGAGTGGGGAGAATTTCTTGACGCTGCAAGCGGAGTTTTTTCGCGTATTCCCTTGATGCCGACTCTGGGGAATCACGATGGTACTATGTATAAGAACTTTTTTGCCTTGCCAGATGATGGCCCGGCAGGGCTGGAACAGGAATTCTACTCCTTTGATTATGGAAATGCTCATTTCGTGGTTCTTAACAGCAATAATAACCGTAATGAAAAAGCCAAACAATGGTTGCATACGGATCTGCAAAATAGTAAGCAGACTTGGAAATTTGCGCTTTTTCATCATCCAGCTTATCCAGCCTCTCCTGACTATAAAGGGATTGACCAGTCGATAATTGCCAACTGGGTGCCTATACTAGAGCAGAACCGGGTGGATATGGTTTTTGTAGGACATCAGCATCAGTATATGAGAACTCATCCTATTTTCCAAGGAGAGATACAAAGTGATCTGGGAAGATACGGAATTATATATGTAATGGGCAATGCCGGGGCCAAGACCTATATTCCCGGTCAAGGTTTTCCCTATATTGCCCGGGAAGACAGTGGCAGTAACTACCAGCTGATTGATATAGAGGGTAAATCTTTAACCCTGACGGCCAAAAGAGCTGATGGCGGGTTGATCGAAAGCTATACAATAAATAAGACCCTCAAGTCTGCACCTAGGTTAGTTCCCGATGTTGCAGGTAAAATAGTGGGACAGCCTGTCCAACTTAACTTTATTGATGATGCTGACTGGCGCTTGGCTATTAATGAGATAAAGCTTGATGGTGTGGCGCTAACCCCCGGACAATATTCGTTGGATCTCCCCGGGAAAATCACCATTGCCGGGGATTTATTTAGCAGTGCCAAAGAATATAACATAGAAATAAAAGCTACTGGTTACGAGGACGCTGCTACAACACAGAATATATTAGCCACGGTAACGCTGAACAGCCCTCATGATGGCCAGGAGTTTCAACAAGGACAGCAAATTACTGTCAAGGGAACGGTAAATGCTCCTTGGAATAGTGTTAGGATTCAGGTGAAGAATCCTCGGGGAGAGAGCATTTATGGACCCCTGGAGCTCCAGGTAACGGCCGGCCAGTTCGAAAGCAGCTTTACCCTTAATGCCAAAGCCGAGGTAGGCAGCTATAACATCATCCTGGAAGGGGGAGGCCTGCCAGCTACTATCCTGGGAAAGTTCAAAGTAAAAGCAGGCGATGCTGCCAAACCGGTGGGAGAGGTTATCCTTACCATTAGCGGAAGTGGAGTAAGAAATGAGCTTAAGCTTACCCAGGATGATTTGTTAGCCAAGAATAAAAGTCAAGTAGTTTTCAGTGCTATAAACACCTGGCCTAGTAAGAAATGGTATATAGGAGAAGGCCCTTTATTAAAAGATTTACTTAATGAAGCGGGGTTAAGAGATACGGCTGGAATGATTAGATTCTCTTCTGTTGATGGTTATAGCATACTACTTACCACCAGAGAACTAATACAGGAGCAGCGCTATGTTTTTCCCCAGTTTATGGATGGGGATAGCAGCCAGGGACATATCCGTGGGTCTGCCAACGGAGCGCGGGCGGTAGATGCAATTATCGCCTTGAGAAGTGCGGAGGGTACTGATAATCCTGCTTATATGAGTGAGGTTGATTCCCTCTTGTTAATGATCGGACAGCGTGCAGTGCACGAACAAAATGCACAGTTGTTTGTAAAGAAAATAAATAAGATTGAGGTTATTAATACTAGTCCATCGAAGTGGGATAATCCACAGGCCGATCCCAGCAGTGGAGAGGTAAGTCTTGGGACCAGAGTTAGATTAAGCAGTGCCATCATGGATGATGATAAGATTTACTATACCACTGACGGAAGTTCGCCCACTATAGACAGCTTGATGTATAATCCCATAGCCAGCCGCTGGCAATCAAGCCGGGCAGATGTATTGGACACAATAAATCATCCCATAGAAATTACCCGCGACACAACTATCAAGGCAATAACGATCGGTCCTGGCAAGATGGATAGTGATGTAGTCACCTTCTCCTACAAGCTGAAGAAAGCTGATATAGAAACGATTGGAAAAGTTATACCCAGTAATGGTGGTGTAGTTAATTTGGGTACTGAGGCTAGTATTAGAATACCAGCCTATGCTCTGAAAGAGAGCGGGGCGGTGGAAGTGAAGATAGAAAGAGTAATTAACCCTCCCTCTGTACCCGCTGGTTTAAAACTGCTCGGAGGAGTATATGAGTTTAGTGTGGGCGGTCAGAATAGCTATAGCTTTGCCAAGAAGGTGCTTGTAAAGCTCAGTTTTGATTCCAGTAAACTAGAAAGCAAGGAAAATCCAGCTATATACTACTATGATGAATCGAAATCACAATGGCAAAAAATTGGTGGAACTATATCCGCTAATTCTATAGAGTTAGAGGTGGATCACTTTACCAAATTTGCCGTTATGGTGGCTGACAAGGGCAAAAAGGAAGAACAGAAGAAAGCAGATATAGTGATACCGATGGTAAAACTAAGTGATATCCAAGGACATTGGGCGCAAAAGGATATTGAAAAACTAGTGGCGGCAGGGGCTATAGCCGGATATCCAGACGGTAGTTTTCAACCCGATAAAACTATTAGCCGAGCGGAGTTTACTACGGTGTTGGTCAAAACCCTGAAATTGCAAAACAAGGGTTCCGAGGTATTTGCTGATACCGAATCACACTGGGCCAAAGATTATATTGCTATAGCGGCAGCTTATGGACTGATAAGCGGTTATAATGCTGCGAGCTTTGGCCCGGACGATCCTATTACTCGCGAGCAGATGGCAGTGATAATTTCCCGTATATCTGAGCTAAATTCCGGGTTTGAGTTAATTCCCTTTAGTGATCAGGCCCGCATTTCCGTATGGGCTCGGGCTGCTGTTGCAATAATGGCTGAAAAAGAAATAATGAAGGGATATCCGGATAATACCTTCCGGCCTCAGGACTTTGCTACCAGAGCCGAAGCGGTTACCGTTATTGTTAAAGGGGGAGGTGTCAACGCCAGCCATTAAGAATAAGTGTTTCTACCAATTTTTCGTAATGGGTTTTGCTTTACTATTGTTATCTATATCATTTAACCTGCTCCCTCTGTTAAGCCCCGCTGAAGCAGCATCCGGGCTTGAAATCACTGGAGATGGAGTAGCAAATCCGCTGAGCTTAACCTTAAGTGATTTGCAGGAAATGGAGCAATATCAGCATGTCTACAGTACTATTAATACCTGGCCCAGCAAGAAACTCTATGTAGCCCAGGGGGTCAAACTAAAGGATTTACTAGCTTTAGCGGGTTTAAAAGAAAATGCCCAATTAATTGTATTTACTTCTAGTGATGGTTATTCAGTTACGCTGACAGTGAAAGAATTGCTCAAGGACAAGCGCTATTATTTCCCCTATTTCCAGGATAATAGTGTAAACGATGGAACCATACCGGGTTCTCCAAGGGATGCGGTTGAAGTGCAGCCTATTCTGGCCCTTTTAAGTGCTGAGAGTAGTAAGAATCCCGCTGATATGAATGATATGGATGCGCTATTGTTGGTATGTGGACAACGGGCAGTAAGCGAGCAGACCAATAGTATATTTCTAAAATACATAAGCAAAATCGAGGTGCTGACTTCTAAACCGTCAAAATGGGATGCACCCAGGGCCAATATAGGCAGTGGAAAGGTAGCTGAAGGAACCTTAATTGAATTGAGCAATAAGCGTAATGATACTGACAAGATTTATTATACTACGGACGGAAGCACCCCAACTATAAACAGCCCTATATTTAACTGGAGCGCCAGTCGATGGTGGAGCCAACGCCCGGATAGTTTAAACGAGATTAATAAGCCGATAGAGATTAAAAAGGATACCATTATTAAGGCCATAACCATTGGCCCTGGTAAAGAGGACAGTGATGTGGTTACCTTTACCTATCAACCTGGCTTAAAGGATGAGGATGCTCCGGTAAAGTCAGCTTCGCCCTCTGGGCTTAGTCTCGATGAGAAGCTGGTTAATCTTAAAATTGACAGTGTCATTGAGTTAACAGCAATACTTGATTCAGATAATAATACTGAGCAGGGTTTAATCTGGAGCTCAAGCGACACTCGGGTAGCTGCAGTTGATAACCATGGTTGGGTAACAGTTGTTGGTCAAGGGACGGCTACCATCACTGCAAAAACAAAAGATGGCAGATTTACGGCTAGCTGTATGGTTAATGCCAGTGCGGGAGTAAGCAGTCCAAGTCTTCCTCCCCAGAGCAGCAACTCTGAGAGCCAGGTGGGAACGCAACAGAACCCGGAGGTATTGCCGGTCCCACAAGATGATCCGCTCTACCAGCCAGAAAAGGAGCGTATTGCAGCCAGTGTGGACAGTAGTAGTGATACCCCGGAGCCCCCAATAGCAGCTACAACAGACGCTAATTGGGAGTACCTGGCCAAGAAGGATGATACTGCTGGAACTGATATTGCTGTCCAGCCCCAAGATCCAGGAGGGCAAATATATGAGCTAAAAGTGGATACGGTTGCATTGCAGTTGCAGATGGAAACAAAAATATGGAGCATCTATATCCTGCTAGTTTACTTAAGCTTATTTATTTTTGGTGCCATAAATAAATACATCGAATATACGAAGGAGGTAGCCGGATGACCGAATCGTTTTTAATACCCCTCAAAGGATCCATGCATATCATAGCCTATGGCTTGCTGGTACCGACCCTTATTATTTTATTATTATTTGTAGCCCTGGTTATTATTGAAATGGGTAGCTTACTGGTAGAAGCCCTGGGTGAACGCCGCCGGAGCAAAGTTAACATTCCAGAATTATTGAATGCCTTCAAGGAAAAAGACTTTGAGGGGATTAGAGATGAGATCATGAATAGTAGTTTGCTAAGGCGACAAAAAGCAGCTTTAAGCGAGCTCCTGAAATATAATGATTTGCCCGGCGTTTCCCGCCAGGCCCTGGCCCGTCGTTTGCTTAGTGATGAGGAACTGTATTATGCTCGTATAACTTCCCGAACCGATCTGGTAGCCCGCCTTGGTCCCATGTTTGGTTTGATGGCAACCCTTATCCCACTGGGACCAGGTCTCATTGCCCTTGGCCAGGGTGATACCAAAACTCTGGCAGATTCACTACTGATTGCCTTTGATGCTACCGTTACTGGACTGGCTGCTGCTGGTGTGGCATATGCCATATCCCAACTCCGCAAAAGGTGGTATGAAGATTACTTGGCTGGTCTGGAAGCGTTAATGGAAAGCCTGTTGGAGGTGCTGGAACGTGAATGAAGGTTTGAGGAGAAGGAGAAGATATAGAACTTTGAATGAAGAGGTAAGTCCCTTGGAAGGTGCTATAAATATTGTTGATGCTATGCTGGTTTTTGCCTGCGGCTTAATGCTGTCTCTAGTTATCCGCTGGAATGTTGATCTGGTTCAGCCAGGAAATCGCATCGATGTCCAAAAGGGCCAGGAAGTAACGGAAAATACCGATATCCGGGAGGACTTAACCAAATCTGAGGGAAAGGGGCAACTATATGAAAAGATGGGTACAGTTTATAAAGACCCGCATACCGGAAAACTCTTTCTGCTTACGGAGTAAATGTTAGCAAGAAGCTGAAATTTAGGAAATTATTTATGGAAGGAGAGTATAATTATGCAGGTAATTAAGAATAAAGCTGTTTATCATTCCCTAATAAGTCTTTTAGCACTACTGTTGTTATTTGTCTTATTCGAATGTCTAGGAACTTCCGCTGTTCTGGCAGCTCCATCAAACTCACTCGAGATTTGTGGAGATGGAGTCAAGAATCCGACTACCTTTACCCGGGCTCAGCTTGAAGAGATGCCGCAATATCAGCAGGTTTATAGTTCAATCAATACTTGGCCCAGCAAGAAATGGTATGTTGGAAAAGGGGTTCACTTAAGTGAACTACTTTCGTTGGTTGGGATAAAAGACGATGCCCGATTACTTAAATTTACTTCGCAGGATGGCTATACAATGACGCTTACGGTAAAGGAATTATTAGAAGACAAGCGCTATTATTTCCCGCATTTTAATGATAATCAAAACCGCGATGGTGAAGGAAACATAGTCGGCTCTTCCCAAGGTGCAGAACTAGTAGAACCTATTATCGCTCTAATAAGCGTTGAGGGCAGCAATAATCCTAATTATATGAGTGATTTAAACACCCTGGTACTAATGATGGGGCAGCGGGCAGTTACAGAGCAAACCGGGAATGCCTTTGTAAAATATTTAAATAAAATTGAAGTACTAACAAGTGAAGTGCCAAAATGGGACAGTCCCCAGGCCAACCCCGGCAGTGGGGAGGTTTCTGCAGGAACCATGATAGCCTTAAGTACAGCCCGCATGGATGATGATAAGATATATTACACAACTGATGGCAGTACCCCCAACTTGAATAGCCCCATCTACAATTGGATTGCTAAACGTTGGTGGTCAGCCCGGGCAGATATTCTTGGCACTTATAATCACCCTATAGGCCCTATAAATGAAAATACCACTATTAAAGCCATAACTATTGGTCCCGGCAAGGAGAATAGCGATGTAGCTGCTTTTACCTATACAGTTCCAGTCAGCAAGCCGGCAAGTGAAACTAGCATAGTTGCACCAAATGAAGAGACAAATTATCCAGATCAAGCCTTAGAAAAGCCGCTCCAATCAGAACCAAAGGCTACTCTAACTGATGTTCAGAATCACTGGGCGCAAAAGAATATTAATGAACTCATAGCTTCTGGTATTGCCGGTGGTTATCCGGATGGTAGCTTTAGGCCTGATAACACCATAACTAGAGCTGAATTTGCCACTATGCTGGTCAAAGCTTTTAATTTGCAAAAGCAGGGCGGCAAGGTTTTCGCGGATAGTGAGCAACACTGGGCTAAAGAATATATTTCACAGGCAACAGCCAGCAGCGTAGTAAGTGGTTATGATGCTGAAAATTTTGGTCCAGACAAGCTGATAACTCGCGAGCAGATGGCAGTAATGATTAGCAAGGCATCTAAACTTCTGCTGAAAGCTGAAGCAATGCACTTTGCTGACAGCGCCAGCATTTCGGAATGGGCTAAAGAAGCGGTGCTTGCTGCTAACCAAAGCGGGATTATGAAGGGATATCCCGACAATACTATCCGCCCCCAGGGAAGTGCTACTAGAGCCGAGGCGGTTACAGTAATTGTAAATGCATTGACTTTAAAATAATGACTCGAGTATTCTTCAGTTTAAATTAGTTTTACAGGAAGAGGTAAGTGATGAAACAAAAAAGCTTTTTCCAAGCAGTTGGTATTATACTGGGGATGATTATAATTGGCTGCATTCTTTCTATATTCGGCTGCAGTAGCGGTGGGCATACCCCCTCGGGGCAAGCTGGCAATACTACCCGTGAGGAGGTCGTATATTTTACCGGAAACGGACTTATGAAAGAAAGCCGTATGTCCTTAAGCCAGATGCTGGAATTGCCGAATGCTCATTTTGAACATCGCTATTCACTAATCAATAACTGGCCCAATGAAAAGATATTGGTAGCCAGGGGAGTAAAAATATCGGAGATACTAAAAGCTGCCGGAATTAAGGATGAGGCTAAATGCATCCTGGTTAAGGGTGAAGATGGCTATGAGTGTTCATATACCCGGGAACAGTTGCTGGAAACGAAAAGATTCTATTTCCCCGGGGTTAGGGAAAGAGAAGCAAGCAGGGCGGAATTGGCAGAACCAATAATCGCCTATGAATATATGGAAGATAGTGAGCAATTAAGTGAAGCCAGGGCGGATAGACTATGTCTGATCATGCCGCAGGCTTATGTGAATGAACAGAATCAGCATAGCTTTGTAAAAGCGGTTAGTGAGATTCATGTAACTGTAGATGACCCGGGAAAATGGGAAGCAGCCACTGTTTATCCCCCGGCGGGGAACATTAAGAAGGGGGATAGCGTAAAACTGCAACATAAGCATATGGGAAAGGTAAAGATGTACTATACCCTTGATGGTTCTATGCCGGGCGAAAATGCTACACTCTATAATCCTAGTACATATCAACCAGAATTGAACCAACCTATAGTTATAAACCAGGATACCTGCATCAAGGTTGTGGTTAAGGGTTTTGGTAAGTATGACAGCGATATGGCTGAATACCGTTATCAGATTAAATAGTAAATATTTTAGTATTGGTTTGAATTTACGTACTTGGTGGCAATAGTGAGGAGATGGCAAGTTCTTGATGAAGGGACAAATCAAAACAAGAAAGGTACTGATATTTGCCTTATTATTCCTCAGCCTAAATATTTTGGCAGCATGTCAAGGGCAAAAACCAGAGAGTGGAGGTAAAATTGAAAAGCCTGATATTACACCGGGTTTCCTAACCATAAGCGGAAATGGCGTAAAGGCTCCTAGCCGTTTTACCCTGGCTGAACTGAAGGACATGGAGGAAGCTCAGACCAGCCAATGCTACTCAATAGTAAACAACTGGCCGAGCAAAAAATATATGCTTGGCAGAGGGATTGAGCTATCCTACCTTTTAAAAAAAGCGGGGATTAAGGATGAGGCGCAAACGATAAGTTTCCAGGCAGTGGATGGGTATTTTGCAGTATTTACCCGGCAACAACTGGAGGAGAAGCGCTTTTACTATCCGAAGCTGATGGAAGGTAGCGAGGAAGAGGCACAGGAGGTTCCAGCCATACTGGCTTGGGAACATCGAGAAGGAAGCAAGGATTTGAGCAAGGCCTCCGGCGGCAAGCTCACCCTGCTTCTTGGTCAAAAGGGATTAAATGATGTGCAAGCCCAGGTCTGTGTTAAAGATGTGGCAGTCATTGAAGTGTTAACCTCGCCGCCTGGCCAATGGAGCACGGTCCGGGCTACACCGGCACCGGGGAGGATAAAGCCTGGAACGGAAATCGTTTTGCATCATAGTGAACAGGATCAAGTGAAGATATATTATACCGCTGATGGAAGCTCCCCCAGTGAGAAGAGCTTGCTTTATAACCCCAGTACTACTTACTATCAACCGGAATTAAATAAACCGCTTGTAGTGAAGCAATCTGTTACCATCAAAGCTATTGCCGTTGGATATGGAAAAAACGACAGTCAGATAGCAAGTTTTGCCTATGATGTGGAAGGATACTAGTTAAACTTTGGCGGAGTATAGGGGAAATTATGCTTAATTGCAGATTAAGGGAGGGTTTAAATGAAATTAAATAAAACCAGCTATTTTTTCTTAATAGCACTTTTATTTTGTATTATTTTAACAGGATGTGCTGAAAAGCAGGTTATAAGTAGCAAGAGCAGCGGTAATCAGGAGTATGAACAGCAAAAGATTATTATTGAGGGGGATATAGAAGAGAGCAAAGATATTACAGTAGCTGAGATGCGCCAACTTCCTCAGAAAGAGAGCAAGTGTAGTTTTCAACGGGCAACCGGAGAAATGGAAGAGTTTCACGCAGCAGGCCCTGACTTTAGTGATGTTATGGCTCATGCAGGGATTGATGTTAAGGATTTCAAGGGGTTTGGTATTATTGGTACGGACGGCTATTACTGTCTGGTAACCCCGGAAATAATAAACAATAGAGAGATGATTTTAGCCCTGGCCATTGATGAACAATTGGAATTGCCTAAGAATATGCGTCCAGCACGCTTATGTATTATTGACGAATTCGGCCCATACTGGGTGCGTATGGTAGACAAAATTATATTGTATAAGGACATACCCAAAAAAGATATTACTTCCGTATGGATATTCAATAATCTGGCCCAGGGAATAGAACCGTATCCTTATGAATACTACGGAAGCAAAGATAATGCTATCGAACTGGCCCAGATATTTTCCCGCTTTGACCAGGTGGAAGGCAGGGCCTTTTTTACCATGAAGTCAGCTGATGGCTTTACCAAAAGCGAAGCTTTAAGTATGGTTAATAAGCACTATTATATAAAGGTAGCGGGTGAAGGTGCGCCTATGAATATTTGCCCCAATATCAAACTGGGAATGAACGTAAAACATATTGCTTGGTTTTCCACCAATGCTGATGCGGCAATATTCCCCGAGCAAATGGCAGAACTTATGGGAGAAAAAGATTTTAGCGGTATAAAGGGGATAGTACTGAAGGATATCTTGGAAGAAGTTCAGCTGAAAGGTATAGAAGAAAAAGAGTTTGAATTAGTTGGTATGGATGGGGAGAGTGTCACGGTAAGCGGTAAGGATTTGTCCCAAGGCCTGTTGCATATTGAGGATGATGGCAATTACCTGGTTTTATGGCAGGAAGGGACAGGATTACAGGCGGTAGATAATCTTCTATGTATCCGCTCAATAAAATAATCAATGCTGACCCTGCGCGAGACAAGCCGCAGGTGTTACCCATGCGTAGACTGCGAGCGGTATATTCATGCAATCTTGAATATTTATAACTTTTTGCAGTGGAATCAATGCTTAATACTGAGGAGTTGAACTATGCTTAAACGGGCGATAGCTTATATAGTTTTAGTTGCCATTATTATTGGGTGTTGGGGAATAACAGGATGTTCCCGAGAAAAAACCATACCCAAGCAGCAGCTTACGATTCTAAACCAATTATTATCTACTTCCGTAAGCGATAAACAAGTGGAGACAATCGAGATCCAAGATGAAACAGCGCGGAAATTTCCGGCCATTGACAAGATGTTCAAAGTAGTTGCCGATGAAGAGCAAGAAAACTATGTGTTTCTGGTCAGTCCGATTGGCTACCGGGCACCAATCAACATCATGGTAGCAATTGATGGGGAAAAGGACGAAATTGCTGGTATTAAGGTGCTGCAACAGGATGAAACACCGGGATGGGGGGAATGGCTGGCGGAGACGTGGTTTACCGATCGTTTTAAAGGTAAGAGTGTGGATATTTACCTGGAAAAAGCTGTATTGGAGGCCAAAGCCCCCAATGAGATCATACAGATTACCAGTGCTACCGTTACTACCCAGGCAGTGCTAAATGGTGTCAATGCGGCTATGGGTGCTTATAGGGAACTGGTACTGGGAAGCGAAGCTGAAGCGGTACCACTTAATGTAGAGGGTTTTATTACCGAAAGTGAGTAGTCTAAGCTTCTCCTGGAAATGGGCAGATAACCGGAATCATACGGAGGATAGAGCCAAAATGAATAAGCACCCGAAAGAAATTGTTACGCTACCCCAATATAGAATATCCAATAAGCCAGTGTTTATTATAATAATCATTCTTCTGTTTGCAATCATTTTATTCAGCTATTTTAACTTGCAAGGAGAAAAACTGGAAGAAGGCAGAATCAGGGTAAAGGCTGGAGACCATATCATTGGGGAAATAACTATTGATGAGGTGAAAAAACTGCCAGCAGTTAATAAAAAACTGGTAATAAACTCAACCGCCGGACTGAGCAAACATAATTTTACTGGAGTAGCTCTCTACGAGGTATTTAACCAGATGGACCCGGCTATTGTTAAGAATTATAACAGGGTTATTACTAGAGGTGTAGATAACTATGTTTCGGGCCTTAATATGGAGGAAGTATTAGAAAGCAACAATGTTTTTCTGGTTTATGCAGATAATGGCAAAGCCCTAAAAAGCAAAAGTGGCAGAGAGGGTACCATGAGGATTATTATACTGAATGACCCATACGGGCAGCGCTTTACCAATTATTTGGCAGAGATAGAGCTGGAATAAAACCGAACTAGCCTTTGCCGCAAAAATACGGAGGGTTATTATTTGCGTAAAATCAGAAGAGTTGTCCAGTTTATAAGCGCAATTGGGATTAATAGTTACTATATCGGCTTTTTTAAGGGTAGCATTTATTTGGGGAATCTTAAAAAGATCTGTTGTCCGGGGCTTAATTGTAGTTCTTGCCCGGGGGCACTGCTCTCATGCCCTTTAGCTTTGCTACAAACCAGTATAGCCGGAATAGGAACAGCCCATTACAGTTTTTTTATCTTAGGCTTTCTACTTCTAGTGGGCGTAACCCTGGGACGGTTTATCTGTGGGTGGTTCTGCCCTTTCGGTCTTATACAGGAATTACTTTTCAAAATACCTTTGCCTAAGATTTCTTGGGAAGAAAGGCTTAAACGGCTGGAATCCTTAAAGTATGTGGTACTGGTGATTTTTGTTCTTATACTTCCCGGGTTTGGGACTTACGGGATGAGTACGGCCTTTTGCAAGTACCTTTGCCCGGTTGAGGTTTTAGAAGCCCATATTCCTATTATGATGGTTCGGCCATCTCTTATGTCGACTGTAGGACCCTGGTTTCAGTGGAAGTTATTATTGCTAATAATATTACTGATATTAGCTCTATTCATGTTCAAGCCTTTTTGTCGATATCTTTGCCCTCTGGGTGCTATTTATTCCTGCTTTAATTCTTTTAGCTTGTATCGCCTGGAGGTTGATGCAGATAAGTGTATAGACTGTAAGCAATGCCAGGCAGCATGCAAATTCAAAATCCCCGTCCACCAGATTCCCAATCATAGAGAGTGTATGCGTTGTAACGATTGTTTGCTTTGTCCCTCCCAGGCTCTGCAAGTTAAAACTTGCAGAAAAAGGAATATTTCCGCCGGACATGGGCTTAACTTTAAAGACTCCGGCAGCTAATGATTTTTCGTCAAATTTTAGTCTGGTTAAGATAAAGAAATGAAGGCGCTGGTAGTTGTATCTTTATATGATGGGAGAGTTTCCATTGATTTATCAGCCTTACACCAGGCTGGGAGTAATTTTACTACTATTAATTTGCTTAAGTATGCTTGGCTGTGAGGATAGCTCACTCCCACCCGAACAGTCCGATCTACGAGAATATAGCCGGGAGAATTTCATTATGAATACCCTGGTCACTATACGGGTTTATTCCTCTGATCCAGCACTGGGGAAAAGGGCTTTGGCAGAGGCTTTTGCCGAATTTCAAAGGATAGATAAATTATCTAACCGCTTTGCAGAAAAAAACCTGCCTCATCCAGAGCTCAGTGATGTTTACCGGGTAAATAAGAATGCAGGTTTAAAGCCGGTAAAGGTTAGTAACGATACTCTGGCTATGCTCGATAGAAGCCAGTATTTTGCCGGCTTATCAGAGGGAGCCTTTGATGTTACGGTGGGGCCATTGATGGATCTCTGGGGTTTTGGAAAGGAGCACTATCAGGTTCCCTCGGCAACGCAATTGGAATCCGCGTTAGCATTAGTCGGATATAAGCGGATCTTAATCAATGAAACAGAAAAGACGGTATTTCTAACAGAAAAGGGTATGGAAATCGATTTGGGTGGCGTTGCTAAAGGATATGCTACTGATATGGCGGTGCAAAAGCTCCGGCAAATAGGCATTAAGTCAGCCATAATAAACGCTGGAGGCAGTATATATGCCCTGGGCTTAAAACCAGATGGCTCACCCTGGCGAACCGGCATTCGAGATCCTCGTGATGTAGATAAAATTATTGCTGTTTTAGAGGTTAGAGATGCGGCGGTGGTAAGTTCCGGAGATTATGAACGCTATTTCATCAGAGATGGAGTACGTTATCATCATATTCTGGACCCAGTTACAGGTCAACCGGCTCGAAAGCTAATCAGTAGTACCATTGTAGCTCCTCAGGCTACAGATGCCGATCTGCTCTCTACCACTATATTTGTTCTCGGTTCCAGTGAAGGAAAGAAACTAATAGAGGAAATGCCCAATACCAGTGCAGTATTGGTAGACGCTTCGGGAGTTATTAATTGCAGTACAGAACTGGCTGAGCAGATTGAATTTATAGAAGATACAGGATATAAAGTTTTAGGCAATATTTAAAGTTGATTCCACTGCTGAATTTCCAGCTGGCCTGACAATTTCATGTACTTTATTAGTTCTCTTAATATAAGTCCAGTAAGGAAACCAGTAGGTATAGACGAAAGCAGCATAATAGGAAGATAGTAGAAAATACCGCTGTGTTTAATTAGTAGTGCGGCCATAGCCAATTGTCCCAGGTTATGAGCAGCAGCCCCACCTATACTGATTCCCACGAGGCTAAAACCACGGTCATCATGGTGAAATATGGGGGGAAGCAGAAATAATAAGATAGCCATAAAACAAGTGGAGGTTATAGCCCCGGCAAAACTCAAAAAGAAGGCTATATTAAATATAGTGCCACTTAGCAGGGAACCAAGCATGGTTCGTAGAAATGCAATTAAGAATGCAGTTTTAAAATCAAACAGAACTAAAGCCAATAAGGTAACAATATTCGCCAGACCCAACTTAACGCCGGGAATTGGAAAGGGTATGGGAATAAGGGCTTCAAATAGGTGGAGAATTATGGCCAGGGACAACAAAACTGCAATAATAGTTTGCTTTCTTAAGGACAACAGAATTTCCTCTCCTTAATGTGAAATGGCGTCAAGCGATTCTTTATCCGGTGATATTTTAATAATAACCCGATTAGGGATACAGGCAACTACCTGCCCAGGCCGATCAATCCAACCAGTTTTCATGCAATAATGCTCCGGGCAAGGGGAAGATTTCATACGGATAGCGCCAGGCTTTACTTCCACTACACTGGTACCTAGGGGGCCGGGAATTTTAATAAAGTGTTTGCTGATGGATTCATCAAGCTTTAGCTGGACAACGATATCTCCGTTAACCGAAATAACTGCTGTCAATGGGGCATTTTGCCGGTAAGCCAGAAAAAAACCCCAATAGCTGAATAGAACCAGAGCCAGTATTACTCCAATGATAATTTTATTAGCTTTATTCATGGCATATTTCTTTTCTCCAAATTGAGTCTAATATTCTCATTTTATTAATTTACTTAATTATTGACAAGAAAGAGAATGCAACACCAAAATCGCATAATAAGGTATAGTAGACTATTTAGTTTTATGTCAAGCAATTATAAGGGTATACCCGGAAAACAGCAAGATGGGGAATAGCGGTAACAAAGGGTGAATAATCGTGAACCTTATGCAAAAATTTCTCGATAGGTTTTCTCTTTATGATTTAATTATCATAGCTTTGTTGGCAGCTTTGGGGATTGCCACCAAATCGATAATTGTTCCCCTGGCCCATATTATTACCGGCCCCTTCTTTATCCCCTCCGGGGCTGTGGCTGGCGGCTTTTATATGATGTGGCTGGTTCTGGGCTTTGGCATTACCGGGAGAAGGGGTACTATGACCCTTATAGGTCTGGTGCAGGCTATCCTGGTAATAGCTACCGGTATAGTTGGTTCTCACGGAGTTATCAGTTTGCTGACCTATACTATGCCTGGAATTTTGGCTGACCTGGGGTTGTTTTTGATTGGCCACCGGGTTTGTTGCCTGCCTTGTTCCTTTCTTGCAGGCCTTCTATGCAATATTACCGGCACTATTATGGTTAATTTGGTATATTTCCGTCTTCCTTTAATTCCATTGGTCTTGAGCTTGAGTATAGCTGCTCTGTCCGGTGGCTTAGGTGGAATGCTGGCATTCAAAATTTTGGAACAGATAAGAACATTTCAAAATCGGGACCAGAATGTCAGCTCTAATCAATAGTAAACTGAGGTGCTAATTGGGGTGGAATCATGTAATGAGGCGGTAGTGGTTCAGGATCTAACTTATCAATATCACGCAAGTGGACCTTTCATTCTTAGAGATATAGATTTCCGGATAGACCGAGGCGAAGTCGTAGTGATTACAGGTTTAAGCGGCTGTGGTAAGAGCACCTTGTGTCTTTGCATAAGTGGGCTTATTCATCACCATCGTAATGGGGTAATAAGCGGGAAAATAATCCTGAATGGCAAGGATACAAGGGGAATGAGGGGACCGGATCTGGCTTTGGAAGTAGGCATGGTTTTCCAGGACCCTGATACCCAGCTTTTTTCACCTACGGTGGAAGATGAGATTGCTTTTGCTCCGGAGAACCTGTGCCTGCCACCAGAGCAGATACAGGAGAGGGTAAATAATGTGATTGATACCTTGGGGCTGGCCGCCTTAAGACATGCCAATCCCTATTATTTGTCAGGCGGGGAGAAACATCTGGTGGCTCTGGCGGCAGTCTTAGCCCTGGATCCGCCGGTCTTGATTCTAGATGAAGTCCTGTCCCAGCTAGATAGCCTGGGGAAAAAAAGGGTGATAACGACCCTGGAAATATTGCGTGATAAGGGAAAGACTATTATTGCCGTAGAGCATAATTTGGAAGCGCTTGCTTTTGCCGATCGCTTCATGGTGCTTGAGGCTGGAAAAATAATCCGCTTTGACCGAACGGAAAAAATATTGGCGGATCAAGATTTTTTAATGACCAGAAGGTTAATCTGAAAAGTGAGGAGTAAGTGGTGTTTTTAGAACTGAGACAGGTAGCCTTTTCTTATCCTCAAAAAACCAGTCCTGCCGTGATAGGGATTAACCTTAGCTTAAAAAAGAGTGGCATAACTGCTATTGTCGGTCCTAATGGCAGCGGCAAAAGCACCCTGACCAAGTTAATGTTAGGGATTTTACCAGCTAGCGAGGGGCAGATCTATCTGGAAGGGCGTAATATAACGGAATATTCGTTGGCAGAAGTCGGCCGTCAAATCGGTTATGTTTTTCAGAATCCCGACCTGCAGCTTTTTTGTGCTAGTGTAGCGGAAGAAATAGCTTTCGGACTGGTCAACCAGGGTTGCGATGTAGCAACATTGGAGGAAAGAGTAAACTTTTACCTGGATTATTTTGAACTGACTGCTTACCGGAAAAGCTTCCCATTACACTTAAGCCAGGGAGAAAAACAGCGATTGGCCATAGCGGCTGTTTTAGCCAATGAACCTGAATTCTTAATTTTGGATGAGCCTACTAACGGATTGGATGCTTATCGTAAAAGACTTCTGGAAGAATATCTGCATAAGGTAGCTGAGCTGGGCCGGGGAATACTGTTAGTTAGTCATGATATCGCTTTTGTTGATAGGATGGCAGAGCGGATTATAGTTCTGGCAAATGGACAAATTCAATCGGATAGCAATCAGAGGGGAGAAGGCTATCTATGCTATTAGATCCCCGAAGTAAAATGATAATGGTTATATGTATTTCCAGTCTAGCTTTGATCTATAATACCCCGGCTCGACTTCTTCAGCTTCTTCTGGTTACGCTAGTACTACTATTTATTTTTAGTTTTAATCTGAGGGTAATTGCCGGTTACCTTAAACCTTTTATATTCTTGATGTTTTTTCTTTTTGTAGTACAGAGTATTTTTTCGCCAGGGGATAGGGTAATTCTATCCTTAGGACCAGTATCCCTGATAAGTATCGAAGGTGTTCTTGCAGGAGCCACTGTAGTTTTACGCTTGCTTGTTATTACAGCAGCTGCCATGCTTTTCACTACTTTTAGTTCCCGGGACTTTATCCTGGGGTTGGTTCAGTGGAAAGTTCCTTATGAAATAGCCTTTATGGTATCCACCGCCCTGCGTTTTTTACCGCTTTTTCGGGATGAATTGAAAAATGTGCTTACAGCCATACAATTAAGGGGAGTTGATTTAAAAAAGGTGCCCTGGGGAAAAAAGATGGTGATGTATCGACGTTTGACTTTTCCTGTGGTATATAGAAATATGCTGAAAGCAGAACAATTGGCGATAGCGATGGAAGCTCGAGCTTTCAGGGCTTACCCCCAACGCACTTATCTTAGACAACTCAATTTGCAGAGGGTTGACTATGTAGTAATACTGCTTTCCCTGCTCGTTACTTTCATCCTTATAATGCGCTACATTGGCTAAAAGCATTATTATGCTTGGCGGCATTTGGAGGTTTGACCTCCTATTATTTTTGGCATAAGCAGCACAATGTTATGAATGAGGTAAGTAGTGAAAATGGATGGAAGGATAGAACTAATAGATGCAACGAAAGAATACAAGCATGCTGGAAGTCCTCCGGTAAGTGCATTGAACTGTGTTAACCTGAGCATCCGGCAAGATGAATTTGTGGGGATGGTTGGCTTAAACGCTTCGGGAAAAACAACTCTGGCCCGGCTGTTGAATGGGCTAATTTTACCCAGCAGGGGTAAGGTTCTGGTAAATGGGCTGGATACTGCTGATCTTGCTCAGAAGAAAGAGATTCGACGGCTGGTGGGAATGGTTTTTCAGAATCCTGATAACCAGATTATTAACCCTATTGTTGAGGAAGAGGTGGCATTTGCTGCGGAGAATCTTAATCTATCTCCGGCCGAAGTACGCAGAAGGGTTGACTGGGCGTTAGAAGTATCAGGATTGGCGGATTTGCGCCATCATGCTCCCCAAATGCTTTCCGGGGGACAGAAGCAAAGGCTGGCAGTAGCTGCTGTTTTGGTTATGCAGCCTTCCTACCTGGTGCTGGATGAACCGACCTCTATGCTGGATGAGGACGGAAGGTACGAACTAATAAAAACACTGCAAGATCTGAACCGGCATCAACGGCTAAGCATTATTATGATATCACATCGTATGGAAGAAGTAGCTCCGGCAGAACGGATAATCGTTCTTCATCAGGGGACTGTGTACCTGGACGGTCCTCCTGCGGAGGTCTTCCGCTCCCCGAGATTTGCGCTGGCTGGCTTGAAGCCCCCGCCTATCGCCAGGCTAACCAACAGTTTGCTCCGGCAGGGGCATCCGATTGATGACAGAATTGTTACTTTAGAGCAAATGGTGGAATTCTTATGCCGGTAATTGAGACGAAGGAATTGACCCATATCTATTTAGCGGGAACCCCCTATGAAAAAAAAGCCCTAAACCAAGTATCTCTATCTATAAATAAAGGTGAGTTGTTTGGAATCATTGGAGCCAATGGTTCGGGTAAATCCACCCTTATTCAGCATTTCAACGGCTTGTTGACTCCTAGTTGCGGCACTGTACGAGTGTATGGAAAGGATACAGCAAATAGATCCTGCCGCAATGAGTTATGGAAAAAAGTTGGTCTGATGTTTCAGTTTCCCGAACAACAGCTTTTTGCCAGTACAGTTTTTGACGAGCTGGCTTTTGGGCTTAAGAATATGGGTTTGGAGGGTTGGGAGATAGAGAACAGGGTTGAGGAGGCCCTGCTTCAAGTTGGCTTGAACCCAAAGGAGGTTATTAAGGTACCGCCGCTGGGATTAAGTGGGGGTGCCCGTCGTCAGGTAGCTTTAGCCTGTATCCTGGCCATGCGCCCGACCATCCTGGTTCTGGATGAACCGACCGCTGGTGTTGACCCCTCTGCTAGCGAACATATCTTAAAGGCTATCAAAAAAATGCAGCGGGAACAGCAAGCTACGGTAGTTATGGTTTCTCATTATGTTAACGATTTGATTTTCCTGGCTGATAAACTGGCTTTTCTCAAAGAGGGCAGGCTACTGAGCTATGGAGACAAGAAGACGGTTTTTAGAGATATGGCTCAATGGGATGTGAATGATCTAATTCTTCCGGAACATTTAAAATTAATGCATCGCCTGGCAGCTTACGGGCTACCGGTGAACACCGAAATATTAACCCTGGAAGAGGCTGCTGCGGAAATAAGCAGAGTGATGGAGGAGTGGGCCAGGTGCGAGAGATGATTACAGGTCAATATATTATGGGGGACTCTATCATTCACTGCCTGGATCCGCGTACTAAACTAATTGGCTGTCTGGTAGTGATTGTCGTTGCTGTCTGGCCCCGGCAGACAATTACGATACTGCTGTTTAACCTGGCTTTTATTATTATAGTCATATATTTTGCTGAGGTAGGAGTTGGCAGAGTATTGCGCGGTCTCCGGTCATTAAAGCTTATATTCCTACTTACGTTTATTTGTCAGGTTTTTCTTACTCGGGGAGATCCCCTTTGGAGCTGGGGAAGTATAGTAATTACCAGGCAGGGTATCGACCTGGGCATAAACACTTTTTTGCGATTGCTAATATTATTCTTGAGCGCCAGTCTCTTAACCATGACTACCTCTACCCTCAAAATTTCAGCTGGGCTCGAATCCTTGCTTTCCCCATTAAAATACTTGCGTTTTCCGGTACAGCAGTTTGCCATGATAATAAACATTGCCCTGCGTTTTATTCCCACCATCACCGAAGAGGCGGAGCATATAGTTCGAGCCCAAAAATCCAGAGGGGCCCAGTTTGATTCTGGCTCATTATCCATCCGCTTGCGAACCGTAATGGCACTGTTAATTCCCCTTCTAGCTGCTTCTTTGCAGAGAGCCACCGACCTGGCTTGGGCTATGGAAAGCAGGTGTTATACTAGCGATGGTCAGATTTACAGCAGGGTGTACAAGTTGCATTTTGCGCAGAGAGATCTTATTGCCATGGGAGTAATCTCCATTGTTTTACTATTAGCGATTTTATAACTGGAAGCTCTAATTAAGAAAAAAATAGTCAACTGATCCAGCCGAAATCTGACTAAATGCGGTGGCTTAAAAGTGCAAAAAATGCTTGTGGAGCTGGTTGTTTTTACCAATTGCGCTTTAAAATATTTTTGCTTGAATTTGACAATTTAAGTACCATAGGATACAATTATTAAGCCTTGTTCTTATATATCTCCTTTTTGGGGGAAGCTAAGTCCAAGAGTATTTTCCGAAAAGGGGAAATGAAATGTTCGAAGACAAATATCTGGTATGTAAAGACTGTGGTAGCGAGTTTTTGTTCTCTGCGTCAGAACAAGAGTTTTATGCCGAAAAAGGGTTCGAGAATGAACCGGGCCGCTGCCCTGATTGCCGAAGGGCACGCAAACAACAGCGCAACGATTTCGGACGCTCCCGTTCCCGGGAAGACCGTCCCATGTTCAAAACCGTATGTGCAGCCTGTGGGCAACAGACTACTGTTCCTTTTGAACCTAGCGGTGATAGACCGGTTTATTGCCGGGAATGCTTCCAGGCAAGACAGAGCCGCAACAATTATAGCTACAGATAGGGGCATCCATCTAAGAAAAACGCCCGGAAAAGTGAAGATGCTATGCGAAAAGGGTATTCCTTCAAGGAATGCCCTTTTTTATATAAAATGCTTCGAATCAGTAAGAAAATAGTTTTTTGACGCTGAAGGATAAAACTTCATCTTTTGTCTTTCACCATCCTTTTTGGCATATATTATTATTGATTGCCTGGCAAAACCTCTTTTGGTATTACTTAGCCGATTAGGCAGGGCTTATCTGTGCTTTGCTCAATATATTTAGGACTAGCTAATTGAAAAATGACTTTTTGCCATGCTGCCAAATTTGCTATTATTGAGTTATAAGCTATTATATCGTTAATCGTTGCAGCTTAAAGACGGTTTTTATTAAAACGCGAAGTATCATACGGGGGGAGGAATCACGACTATTGTTGTGGCTCAGATGAACGCGGTACTACATATGGGATTGGACATCGGTTCAACTACGGTAAAAGTCGTAATACTGGATGATAAGGACCGGATGGTATACGCTTGCTATAGAAGGCACTATGCTCGGGTAAAAACTACTATCAGCAATTTGATTAGAGATGCATATAAGCGGGTGGGGAACAGGCCTTTGACTGTGATGGTTACTGGTTCGGCCGGAATCTCCCTGGCCAGGTGGTTGGAACTGGGTTTTTTGCAAGAGGTGATAGCTTGCCACCAGGCCATTGAAAGATTCATTCCGGGAAGCGATGTCGCTATAGAATTAGGTGGGGAAGATGCCAAGATCACCTTTTTAACCGGCGGGCTTGAACAGAGGATGAACGGCACCTGCGCCGGGGGGACGGGTTCTTTTATCGACCAGATGGCTGTTTTGCTGGAAACGGATGCGGCTGGCTTGAACGATCTGGCCTCTCGCCATAAAGTTATTTATCCCATCGCTGCCCGTTGCGGTGTCTTCGCCAAGAGTGATATTCAGCCCTTGCTCAATCAAGGTGCAGCTCGGGAGGATATTGCTGCATCCGTATTTCAATCGGTAGTTAACCAGACCATCAGCGGTTTAGCCTGTGGCAAATCCATCCGGGGAAGGGTGGCCTTGCTGGGCGGACCGCTTTATTTTCTGCCGGAATTGAGGAAAAGATTTCAAGAAACCCTGCAGCTTAAGGATGAGGACATCATCTTTCCGGATGAGGCCCAATTCTTTGTGGCAAAAGGCGCAGCACTGGCTTCTAAGAAGGAAGCGGAAATTTATTTTAGCGAATTGCTGGAAAGGCTGCCGGGTATAGAGCAGGCTCAAGCTCAGGAAATATGGAGGCTGGAGTCTTTGTTTGCCAGCGAAGAGGAACTCCAGGCTTTTCGGCAGAGGCATGACCGCTACCGGGCTTCCCGCCAGGAACTGGAATTTTTCCAGGGTGATTGCTTCCTGGGTATAGATGCGGGCTCTACCACCACCAAGGCGGCCTTGATTGATAATGAGGGAAATTTGCTCTATTCCTATTATGGAGGCAACCAGGGCAGCCCAGTGCAATCGACGGTAAAAATACTGGAGGATCTTTACCGGTGCTTACCAGCTGGCGCCAATATTGTAAATTCTGCCGTTACCGGTTATGGTGAAGGCTTGATAAAAGCCGCCTTATCGGTTGACCTGGGAGAAGTGGAAACTATAGCCCATTTCACCGCCGCTGAGTTCTTCCAGCCAGGGGTCAACTTTATCCTGGATATCGGGGGGCAGGATATGAAATGCCTGCACATTGAAAACGGGGTTATTGAGAGCATAATGCTTAATGAAGCTTGTTCTTCCGGTTGCGGTTCTTTTATTGAAACCTTTGCCCATTCCTTGGATATGGGAGTGGAGGATTTTGCTGTAAAGGCTCTGCGGGCAGAATCTCCGGTAGACCTGGGTTCCCGCTGCACGGTATTTATGAATTCACGGGTGAAACAGGCGCAGAAAGAAGGAGCAACGGTGGGAGATATTTCCGCTGGTCTTTCCTATTCGGTAATAAAAAACGCTCTGTTCAAGGTTATTAAAATAAAGAACTCCGCTGAGCTTGGTGAAAAAATAGTGGTTCAGGGAGGAACCTTCTACAATGAAGCGGTACTGCGCAGCCTGGAGCTGGTAACGGGAAGGGAAGTTGTCCGGCCCGATATAGCAGGATTAATGGGAGCCTTTGGGGCGGCCCTTATTGCTCGCAACAAGTACCACAAGGCTTATGCCACTACTCTCTTGAACCGGGATAAACTGTTGAATTTCTCCATGCGAACTTCCACCCGCCGTTGCTCGGGTTGTGAAAACCAGTGCCTGCTTACTATTAACCGCTTTCAAGATGGAAAACGCTTTATTTCCGGTAATCGCTGTGAAAAAATGCTGGATAATAAGAAGAATAAGGACATCCCCAATCTCTACGACTATAAATTACAGAGGCTTTTCCATTATGAACCATTGGCTGAGGAGCAGGCTAAAAGGGGCACTATCGGTTTACCCCGGGTTTTGAATATGTATGAAAACTACCCCTTCTGGTTTACCTTTTTTACCCAATTGGGCTTTAGGGTCGAACTGTCACCCCTGTCCTCACGGGGAATATATGAGCTGGGAATTGAGACTATACCATCGGAGTCCGCCTGTTATCCGGCCAAGCTGGTGCATGGTCATATTGCGGCCCTGGTAAAGCAGGGAATAAAGAATATCTTTTACCCTTGTATCAGCCGGGAACGCCAGGAAAAGGGAGAAGCCGACAATCATTTCAATTGTCCTATGGTTATCTCCTATCCGGATGCTATTAAGAATAATATGGATGTATTGAGAGAAAAGCATATCCGCTTTATGAATCCCTTTTTGCCCTATGATGACCAGGACCGCTTAATTACCAGGCTTTTTGAAGAGCTAGGTGATTTTGGCATAAGCAAAAGGGAAATAGCCCGGGCGGTTCGGGCTGCCTGGAAGGAAGACGAATGCTTCAAGGAGGATATCAGGAAAAAAGGGGAAGAGGTTCTGGCCTACCTGGAGCAAACGGGTGGCCGGGGAATAGTATTGGCCGGCAGACCTTATCATTTAGATCCGGAAATTAACCATGGCCTGCCCAATATGATTACCTCCTTCGGCATCGCGGTGCTGAGCGAGGATGCTGTAGCTCATCTGGGCTCAGTGCAGCGACCGCTGCGAGTGGTGGATCAGTGGATGTATCATTCGCGCCTCTATGCTGCGGCCAGTTTTGTGGCCGAACAACGAAATCTGGAACTGGTGCAGCTCAATTCCTTTGGCTGTGGCCTGGATGCCATTACTACCGACCAGGTGCAGGAAATTCTCCAGGCGTCAGGCAAGATTTATACTTTACTAAAAATTGATGAAGTAAATAACCTGGGGGCGGCCAGGATTAGGATACGCTCTTTGCTGGCAGCTCTGGAGGAAAGGGACAAGAACGGTTTTATACCGGACAGAATCAGCCCGGCAACACCCAGGATAGCGTTTACCCGCCGGATGAAGAAGAAACACCATATCCTCTGCCCGCAGATGTCCCCTATTCACTTCGAGTTCTTTGAAGAGGCACTGCGGGCTGAAGGCTATAATTTTGAGGTGCTTCCCGAGGTGGATCAGATTACGGTGGATGAGGGTTTAAAATATGTCAACAATGATGCCTGTTATCCCTCCATTATGGTCATTGGCCAGTTGTTGCAGGCCCTTCAGTCAGGAAAATACGACCTTAAGCATACTTCGCTAATGATTTCCCAGACCGGTGGAGGCTGCCGGGCTACCAATTACATAGGCTTGTTGCGCAAGGCTTTGAGAGACGCCGGCCTGGGCCATATACCAGTTATTTCTTTAAACCTGGCCGGGATGGAAAAAAACCCGGGTTTTAAAATAAACCGCCGGTTGATGCAAAAGCTGGCCTGGAGCCTGGTTTACGGAGACCTTTTGATGCGGGTGTTGCACCGGGTAAGGCCCTATGAAAAAATTCCGGGTTCAGCAAATATGCTCTATCGTAAATGGAATAAGCGTTGCCGGGAGCAGATTGCCCGGGGGGATAGAGGGGCTTTCAGCGAAAATATCCGGGGCATAGTCCGGGAGTTCGATCATATCGAAATAGCTTGATATCGTGAAACCACGGGTAGGCGTGGTAGGGGAAATACTGGTCAAGTATCATCCCGAAGCCAACAACAATATAATTAATGTCTTGGAAAGGGAAGGTGCGGAGGTAATAGTGCCGGATATGTTGAACTTTTTCCTCTATTGTGCCTATGATGATATTTTCGATTACCAGTACCTGTCAGGGAAGAAGAGACAGGAGCTTTCCGGGAGGATGATGATAAACTACCTGGAAAAGCAACGCTCGGAAATGATAAGCTGCCTGGATGAGAGCGCACGCTTTTCAGCCCCCCAGTCTATCTATCATATGGCGAAATCAGCCCGTAAGATTCTCTCGTTAGGGCATCATACCGGAGAAGGATGGTTTTTAACCGCAGAGATGGTAGAGTTGATTGAAAGCGAAGTCCCCAATATTGTCTGTGTGCAGCCCTTTGCTTGTTTGCCCAACCATGTTACCGGCAAGGCTATGATAAAGGAATTGAGAAGGAACTACCCGCAGGCCAATATTGTAGCGGTTGATTATGATCCGGGAGCCAGTGAAGTAAACCAGTTGAACCGTATCAAGCTGATGCTCACCGTGGCCTTCAAGAATCTGCAATCAGCTCAAGGAGACGGCTCTCTTGATAATACTTTATCTGCCAGTGAATTAAATATGCAGTTGTCTTGAAAGGGTACTAAGAATTAATAAAACCCCATAATTATGATATATACCCGAAAAGGGGAGTGGGGTTATGGAGAGTATAAGCTTTAACCGGCCAAGAAGAATAAGGGTGGAACCGGGTAAAGAAAAAAATGCTAATATCTCCCGGGTGGATTCCAGCCCGCTGTGGCTGAACAGCTCCCAGTTAATGGATGAGGTCTTAAAATCCCTGGAAAAGAGAAGGCCCTGTTCCATTGTTTCGCTGGGTGCGACGGAAGCTTTTGTTATGGCCCAATATACCCTCCTTGCCGAGGAAGAGTTTATGCATCACCCGGAGGCCCTGGTGGCTAACCGGGGTGCCCGGGGGGGACACGGACACCGGGGAATTTCTTTCCCTAATCTCCGGGCGCGGGACGATACAGTGGAGGCAGTTAGAATGGCTCATATAGTGGGTTATAACAGCCTGGTTGAACCGGCCCGGGAAATGGCGGAGAGGGTTCTGGAGGCTTATGCTATTCAACCCCGCTACTTGTTCGAGGCTAATATAAGGAGAGTCTTGTTGTTCTCGCAGAGAGAGAAGTTCGAGGCTATGTTAAGAGGCCGGAAGGTGTTGCTTATCAGTTCCCTGGCCCCCCGGCTCAAAGTATTGCGGCAGCAGGAATACAAAGACCGATTGGACTGCGATTTGGTCGCTGCGCTTAGTATTTATGATTATGGAGAAATCCCGGAAGTAAAGAGACAGCTCGATCATTATGACTTTGACCTCTGCCTGTTGGCCGCAGGCGTGAACGCCATCATCCTGGCAACTCATATAGCCGGATATTTGGGTAAAGTAGCTTTTGACATCGGCTGGTGCATGGAAACCATGATCAGTGGAGAAATATTTGTCGACCCCTGGCTGGGAAACATAATCGGCCTGGAGATGCTGTTACAGATGTAAAGTTCACTTTACTGCAAAAATCCATTAATTGCAGAAGGGTTGCATAAATATACCAAGCGAAAAAATCACTCCCAAAACTCTAGATGCATTCCCCGGCCTAAATCAATGGCCACTTTGCCTTGTGCCGCCAGTTCTACCGCCAATATTACGGCATTGGAACCAGCGGAAATAAGGGCCAGATCGAAATCAAGCTTGCTGCTTTCCTCCATTACCCGCTCCAGTTCAGAGTAATTGCTTATAGAAATAGTTCCGGCCACCTCTATTCCGTATCTCTCCTGCAAGAGCAAAGCCAGGCTGCTGGCCGCTTTGCCTATCAGCAAGAGGCGGTAGTATTGCAGCAGGCTGATAAATTGATCTGATTTGGGTAAATAGGTATTGATAAAGGCATAACAGAGTTGACGGGGTTTTATCTTATAGTGTGAGAAAACCGCTTCTGTAAGGGGTTTCCATATAAAAACCTCATCCTGATGGAGCACTCCCACAATATCTGCCTTCTGAACCGCATCCAGCAAACGATCACGGGCTGAATAATTGGGCAAGGTCACCCCCGTCCAGTTTTCATCTTCTGCCCACCATATCTCCGCAATTTTATCTTCCGCTATGATGGTTCCCTGGGCCATAACTTGATTTTCAGCATCCCCTACCCGCACCAGAGAAAAGCCTAGCTGGTTGCGCAAACAATAATTGACCCGACTGATTATTTCCGATATTTCAGCAAAATCGTCCTTGTAGATAATAAAGCTGTCCACCGAACCCCTCCTATTGATTGGATCTACCAAAGAATTATTCCCTTACGACCAGGCTTTCTCCCTGAACATTTATCACTATAGCCGGCATATGCATATTATATGAAAGGTAAAGTGCTTCTCTAGTCATATTATGCATTAGTCCTAATTTTTTCCCCTGTTAAGGTGAAAGGGAGAATTAATGTGAAGATCTTGCTTACCGGTGGTGCTGGTTTCATTGCTTCTCATATATGCGACCGGCTTATCAGTGAAGGGCACGAAGTTGCAGTAATCGACAATCTCTCAACAGGGAGACTGGAGTTCTTAAACCCCCGGGCTTATTTTTACCAACTTGATCTCTGTGACCCGGCTATTGCCCTGGTATTCCAGATTGAAAAACCCGAGTTGGTAATACACCACGCGGCTCAGGTCAGTGTCAACAACTCCTGGGAAAATCCGGTGCTGGACGCTGCGGTTAATGTCGTTGGTTCGCTTAACCTTTATGAAAACTGCCGGCAATACAAAGTGAAAAAGATAATCTATGCTTCTTCAGCCGCCATATATGGTGAGCCTTTATACCTGGGTATTGATGAAGAACACCCGGTTAAACCTCTTTCTTTTTATGGACTTTCTAAATACCTGGCGGAAATCTATCTAAAATATTATGCCGGGCTATTCGGCCTCAAATTTACCATCCTGCGCTATGCCAATGTCTATGGTCCGCGGCAGCGTAGTGACGGGGAGGGGGGAGTAATAGCTATTTTCCTATCTTCCCTTTTAAAAGGCGAAGCCCCCATGATTTTTGGGCAGGGAAAGCAGAGCCGGGATTTTATTTATGTGGCTGATATAGTTGAGGCTAATATCCAGGCTTTGACGCGGGCAGAAAATGAAGTTCTCAACCTGGGAACAGGAATAGAACTAAACATTAACCAGCTATATGCTGGCATAGAAGCACTTTTGTGCAGTCAACTGCAGCCGGTATATGTACCGGAACGACCGGGAGATATAATGCATAGTTATTTTGACCAGCGTAAGGCCGCTAAGCTTCTGGATTGGGAGGCCTCTTATCCATTGCAAGATGGACTGCGTAAAACTATTGAGTATATGTCTTAAGACGGAAGACAGAAGACGGAAGACAGAAGGCGGAAGGCGGAAGACGGAGGGCGGAAGACGGAGGACGGAATGGTCGCCAGACATCGGTGATTAGAAGGGTATTGGGAAACTACATCTTACTATACAAGCGCCTACTAACTCACTTTTATCGGTGATTGTGGCCCTCGCCCTGCGGGTACTCCTGGTGTTCCATCCTTCGGATGTCACTATTAAGGTTGCGGGTACTACTGATGCTCCCTGCGGTTGCCATTAAGGACGCGGTCATGAGAAGTTATGAAGGAAAAAAGTAACACCTGCGGGATTTTAACATATTTTGATAATAAAGTTATTTGGAGGTGATTCTGATGGGAGATAGCGCAACAGTTAGAATAAGGGTGGGAAGGAGCAGCCGTGTATCCTTGATTCCTGGCTCTTCCCCCTATTCCATTAGAGAAGCCCCTATCGTTTCTTTCCAAACTCCCTGGCTTAACTCAGCACAATTAATGCATAAGATATGGTTGGCTTTGGAAAAAAAGCAGGGACTGTCAGTAGTTTCCATCGGCCAGACAGAGGCTTTTGTAATGGCCCAGTATGTTCTGTTCTCCGAAGAAGAATTTTTAAGTCACCGGGAGGCCGAGATAGCCAACCAGGGTAGCCGGGAAGGTTTTATGCATCGGGGTATTCGCTTTCCCAATGTAGCAGCCCGGGATGAAGCTGTAGAAGCAGTGAGAAAAGCTGATATTGTAGGATACAATACCATTGAACCGGTAGCCCGGGATTTAACGGAAAGGGTTTTTGCTCTGCATCAAATCCATCCCAGTTTTTACTTCGAAGCTCACCTGCGCCGGGTCTTTATGTTCTCTCAGAAGGAAAGGTTTGAGCGGATACTGGCAGGCAGGAGAATACTGTTAATCGGAGCACTGGCGCCACAAGTGTCTCTGGTATTAAATACCAAACTAAAACGCCGCCTGGGTTTTGAAATAGCGGCAGCCATCCCTCTCTATGAATTTGAAGAGATACCCTGGGTAAAAGAACAGATTGCCCGCTATAATTTTGACCTTTGTTTATTAGGGGCAGGGGTAAATGCCGTAATTTTGTCTTCGTACATTGCTCGCCATTTAGGCAAGGTGGCTGTAGACCTGGGTTCAGGTATGGAAAGCTTAATTACGGGGAAGATTGTGACGGATTCTTTTATTAATGAGGTCATTGGTCTTGACCGCCTGCTGCAGATGTAGATGCCTGAACCCGAGAAGGAGGGCGTTTCGTTTGTCTTCTCTGAGTGCCGGGCAACGCTAGCCAGGATATTTATGCAATCCTTACGGGATAAAAGGAGTTTTCAGTAGAGTCAACTTTTAGGAGTGAAAGAAATGAGAGTACTGGTAACGACTGGAGATTTCAGCCACTATCTCTCGCCCAATTTCCACTACCTGCTTACGGAATTAGGGAAGATGGTGGATCTACAGCTCTGGCACTGGCCGGGAGATATCAATGAAATTATTCGCAGCCTGGATGCAAAGCCGGATTTTGTTTTTATTAATGAATTTGCGGAGACCAATTCCCCCATAATCACCGGCCTTGCGGGGTTGAGCTTACCATGGGCCGTTTTATTGCATGACCTGCATTACCAAATTGAGGCTCGTACAAGGATGTTAAGAGAGATAAACGCCCCCGGGATATTTTCTATTTACCGGGATAGGTTTTCCGAATGGTATCCGGAGTTCTGGCCGAAATTCAGGTGGCTTCCTCACCATGCCAATACTGATGTTTTTTATGATTATGCTTTGAACCGGGATATAGATTATCTGATGCTGGGAGCGGTACATGAAAGCATTTATCCCTTGCGTTGCCGGATCTTGGAGAAAATGAGCGATAAACCGGGTTTTGTTTATCATGAACATCCGGGATACCGGAACTTCTCTGGAGAAGACGGGGCTTTGGTGGGAACACGCTATGCCTGGGAGATCAACCGGGCTAAGATATTTTTTAGCTGTGACTCTATTTTTCGTTATCCGCTAGCCAAGTATTATGAAGTTCTGGCTTGTAAAACCCTGCTTCTGGCACCCGCATCCCAGGAACTTGCCGACCTGGGTTTTTTGCCTGGGGTACATTTTGTTGATATCAATGAATACGATTTTGAGGAAAAGGCGGAATACTACTTGCAGCATGAGGAGGAACGGTTGCAAATAGCCGAACAAGGATATGAGATGGTGCGAACCCACCATTATACCGGCAGGAGAGCCCTGGATTTAAAAATCGCCATAGAGGAGATATGCCGCGATTGGTCAGGAGCTCAGCTTAGCACTGGGAAGCAGCCGTTTTCCAGCCGTATCCGGGTAAGAAAAGGTGTACGTTTATAGGAGATCCCCTGTCTTTTTGGGGATTTCCATATAGCTTAGAGTGGCCTGGGTAAATATGGATCAGACACCTGGCCGGGGCCTTACTATTGCATGGAGCCAGGATGCTGTGTATAATTATGAGAAAATATCAACCCCTGTTGTAAAGGGGTTGATATTATTATAGCAGGGTTCCAAGTTTAAAAATCGGGAAATAATATCCCGCAAAGTCCTGCTTAATTAAAATTGGAGGTGAAGATTTGATTACCAAGGACATGGTAATACAGGAAATTGTGACCAAGTATCCTCAGACCCTTCCGGTTTTCGGACAGTTCAATATGGGTTGCCTGGGATGCAGCGGGGCACTTTTTGAAACACTTGAACAAGGGGCATTGGCTCACGGTATTGATGTTGATGCGATGTTAAAAGCTTTAAATGATTTGATAAAAAAATAACTATTTAAGGTTTCCAAGAGCAGCTGAAAAACGGCTGCTTCTTTTTTAATTTTTGCTGTCTACGGTTTCAAGTTCCCGGTTCCGAATAGTACAGTAAAAGCTTTTCTTTTTTGCGGCAGGATGATGCCTTGTACCCTGCCCGGGTTAGGCTGAAACCTTTGGCAGCTGAGGAGGAGCTGGCCGGGTTCTTGCTTGAAGTAGAAGAAAAGGATGAGTAAAATGGATAAACCAATATTGTTGGGCAACTTTATTTTTTGTTCTCTGCAACAAATACCATTACTAGGCAATGATTGCCAGGCATGTGAGTATATACGGAGCCTGGAGAACGAGTATTTTTGCGTCTATGAAGCGGAAGAGGAGAATTATCCTGAAGATAGTTACCCGGTTAGAACAGTTATTGAGGTACTGCTCGATATGCTGGCTGCCGGGCAGAAGGACCTGCGGCTGGACGAACTAGAGAGCCTGCTGCTAAAAAGAAAATAACAAGTATATGGGGGATGAAACATACGGGTACATTCCTCTATAAAGTAGGACATAAAATATTCGTAAAATAACGCGAAAAGCGATACAATGTTGAATCAATAATTCACCTATGTATCGCTTGCTATTCTTTCTGCTAATACTTTTTAGCTCCAGAAAGCCCGAAATAACGGCAAAATCTAGTGTATTTTCTTAAAACAATAAAATTGGCACGCAAATTGCAAAAGTATAAGGGCGTTACGCAAACAGTCATGTTTGTAACCCCCTTATATTTTTTTTTATAATACTACTGCTCTGTGATGCTTAGGGCAGGATTGCTTAAGGATAAAAACCTTCTGCGAACGGAATATCTAAGCCCTGTAACATCATAGAACAGTAGTCCCCTTTTTTTCATAACATCGTTTAACATCGTATTTCATGCTTTACCGGCATTTGATATATAGCACTTAAGTATTTCGATTAACAAGCAAACTTACTTTAAATAAATTATTTGGCAAAAAAGGAGGGATAGTTCGGTATAACTACATACTTTTCCTTGAAAAAGTAAATGATACTTTAGGAAAAGCTTTACCAGAAAATAATTAGAGAAGGGGGGAATTAAATGGCTTACGAAAATATTATTCTGGAAAGAGAAGAGAAACTGGCGGTACTATACATCAACCGGCCTAAAGCCATGAACGCGCTTAATAAAGACACACTTTTGGAAATCAAAGATGCCGTTACAGCAGTTAATGAAGATCCGGCGGTTGAATTGTTAATTATTACTGGAAGCGGAGACAAGTCTTTTGTCGCCGGTGCCGATATAGCTTTTATGCAGAACCTGAGCGCAATGGAAGCTCGGGAATTCGGAGCTCTGGGGCAAAAGGTGTTTCGCTTGATAGAAGCGGTGGAAAAACCGGTTATCGCAGCAGTTAATGGATTTGCCCTGGGGGGCGGATGCGAATTAGCAATGTGCTGCGATTTTCGCATTGCTGCCAGCAATGCCAAGTTTGGGCAACCGGAAGTCGGGCTGGGAATCACTCCTGGTTTTGGCGGCACTCAGCGTCTACCCAGGTTAGTTGGCCCGGGAATGGCCAAACAATTATTGTATACAGCCGATGTAATTAATGCTGATGAAGCTTTCCGCATTGGCCTGGTTAATAAAGTAGTGCAACCGGAAGAATTATTACCTGAAGTAAAAAAAATAGCCGGGCGTATTTTAAGCAAAGGTCAGCTCGCTGTTCGCTTATCCAAAGCAGCGGCCAATGAAGGCATGCAGACCGATATTGACCGGGCTATGAGTATAGAAGCGGATGCTTTTGGTCTTTGTTTTGCAACACAGGATCAGAAGGAAGGAATGACGGCTTTTCTTGAGAAGAGAAAAGCTAATTTTATTAGTAAGTAGTTTTGCGACAAGCAAATTATTTATAAAGAATTTAGGAGGTAACTACTATGAAGATAATGGTGCTTGGTGCAGGTACCATGGGAGCAGGCATTGTGCAGACTGCGGCGCAGGCAGGCTTCGAGGTAGTTGTACGCGATATCAAGCAGGAATTTGTGGACCGGGGTATTGCCGGAATTGACAAGCTGCTGAGCAAGAATGTGGATAAAGGCAGAATGACGGCTGAGGATAAAGCCGCGGTTATGGGCCGAATTTCCGGAACCGTTGACATGGGTGCTGCGGCGGACTGTGATCTGGTAATCGAAGCTGCGCTGGAAGTTATGGATATCAAGAAAGCCATCTTTAAAGAATTGGATTCTATCTGCAAGCCCGAGTGCATTCTGGCCTCCAATACTTCAGCTTTGAGTGTTACTGAGATTGCTGCCGCCACGGGCAGAGCCGACAAGGTTATCGGCATGCACTTCTTCAACCCCGTACCGGCTATGAAGTTGGTTGAAGTCATTCGGGGCGCATCCACCAGCCAGGCTACTTATGATGCTATAAAAGACCTTTCCGTAAAAATGGGCAAGTCTCCGGTAGAAATCAATGAAGCCCCTGGTTTTGTGGTAAACCGCCTGTTGATTCCCATGCTGAATGAAGGTATGTATTGTTTGATGGAAGGCGTAGCCAATGCCGCCGATATCGATACTTCCATGAGATTTGGCGCCGGACATCCTATGGGACCTCTGGCCCTGGCTGACATGATTGGTTTGGATATCTGCCTGAAGATTATGGAGACCCTCTACAAAGAATTTGGCGATCCCAAATATCGTCCTTGTCCCTTGCTGGCAAAAATGGTGCGGGCCAATAAACTGGGACGCAAAACCGGCGAAGGTTTCTTTGTCTACTAAAGAGAGCAGAAGGCCGAAAAAGTATATAAGAAATATATAGAAAGGGGAAATATTAAAATGACGAGAGAAGTTGTACTGGTAGGCGCTTGCCGTACCCCGGTTGGCACCTTTGGAGGAACCCTTAAGGATGTTGGAGCTGCACAATTAGGTGCAATAGTCATGGGAGAAGCGATTAAAAGGGCTGGAATCAAGCCCGAACAGATCGATGAAGTAATATTTGGTTGTGTATTGCAGGCGGGACTGGGACAGAATGTGGCCCGGCAGTCTATGATTCATGCTGGCATCCCCAAGGAAGTAACCGCCTTTACTATCAATAAGGTTTGCGGTTCTGGTTTAAGAGCGGTCAGCCTGGCCGCCCAGGTAATTAAAGCCGGGGATGCCGACATTATTCTGGCTGGCGGAACCGAGAACATGGACAAAGCCCCCTTTATACTGCCCAATGCCCGCTGGGGATACAGAATGAGCATGCCCAAGGGAGACTTGATTGACGAAATGGTTTGGGGCGGCTTAACTGATGTTTTCAACGGCTACCACATGGGAATAACCGCTGAGAATATAAACGATATGTATGGAATTACCCGGGAAGAGCAGGATGCCTTCGGTTTCCGCAGCCAGACCCTGGCTGCAGAGGCGATTGAATCCGGTCGTTTCAAAGACGAAATAGTACCCGTGGTTATAAAAGGTAAAAAGGGTGACATCGTATTTGATACCGATGAACATCCCCGCAAGAGCTCACCTGAAGCTATGGCCAAGCTGGCTCCGGCTTTCAAGAAGGGCGGCAGCGTAACCGCTGGCAATGCTTCCGGAATAAATGATGCTGCGGCTGCAATTATAGTAATGTCCAAGGAAAAAGCCGATGAGTTAGGAATCAAGCCTATGGCCAAAGTAGTTAGCTATGCCTCCGGTGGAGTGGACCCCTCGGTAATGGGATTGGGACCGATACCGGCCAGCCGCAAAGCTCTGGAAAAAGCCGGCCTGACCATTGACGATATAGATTTGATTGAAGCTAACGAAGCTTTTGCCGCACAATCCATAGCCGTAGCTCGTGACCTGGGCTGGGCTGATAAGATGGAAAAAGTCAATGTCAACGGTGGCGCCATAGCTATTGGACATCCTATTGGATCGTCCGGGGCCAGAATTCTTGTAACTCTATTATATGAAATGCAAAAACGCGGCTCCAAGAAGGGACTGGCTACCCTCTGCATCGGTGGCGGCATGGGTACGGCCCTGATTGTTGAAGCCCTGTAATAAAAATCATTACCAATAAAAAATGAGGAGGGAATATTTTTGGCTCACGAAAATTATCTTTATCAGATGCGAGACATTAAGTTCGCGGTAAAAGAATGGCTGGACATGAACAAGCTCTTATCCTGTGATGCTTACAAAGATTACTACGGCATTGATGACATTGATGCCTTTCTCGATGTTAACTTCAAAGTTTGCCGTGATGTGCTTTGCCCGGCTAACAAAGAAGCCGATGACCCCGGTTGCAAGTTTGTCGGTGGCGACACCCAGGCGGTTATAACTCCTGAAGTCTTCAAGAATGCCTACAATACGGTTTGCGAAGCCGGCCTTGGACCCCAATTCTCCGACCGTTCAGCGGAAGGCCGCATGCCCCTGGTCTGGGAGGCTCCGATTCTGGAAATGCAGTCCGGCGCATCCCCGGGGATAGTAATGTTTTGGTGTCTGACCGCAGGTGCTTGCACCGTAATCCAGCATAACGCCTCGGAAGTGCTGAAGGAACGTTTCCTGCCCAAGATGTACTCGGGTGAATGGGGCGGTACCATGGGTCTGACCGAGCCGGGTGCGGGTTCCGAAGTCGGCGCGGTTGCCACTAAATGCTTCCCCACCGACACCCCGGGTCTGTACAAGATTAAAGGCCAGAAGTGCTTTATTACTTCCGGTGACCATGACCTCGCTTCGAACATTATCCACCTCGTGCTGGCCAAGACCCCGGATGCAAAACCAGGGACCTCTGGCATTAACTGCTTAATAGTTCCCAAGTTCTGGGTAAACGAAGATGGAACCCAGGGAGCATGGAATGATGTTACCTCCACCGGTATTGAGCACAAAATGGGAATCCACGGTTCTTCCACCCTGTCCCTATCCTTTGGTGAAAACGACAATTGCTATGGCTGGATGATCGGTGATGGACCGGTAGACGGCCGCGGCAAAGGGATGGCGCAGATGTTCCAGATGATGAACGAAGAGCGTCTGAACACCGGAACCTTCGCCCAGGGCTGCATCGGCTCAGCCTACTACGCAGCTCTGGATTATTGCAAGATGCGCGTGCAGAGCCCCAAGTTCACCGATCCGAAGGGCCCAAGTGTCCGGATCATCGAGCACGAAGACGTCCGCCGTATGCTGTTGTTCCAGAAGTCTATAATGGAAGCCTGCCGGGCGCTGCTCTACACCACTTATTTCTATCAGGATCTGTCCCATGATGCTGCCGATCCAGCAGAGAGGGAATACTATGATGACATGACCATGATCCAAATCCCGCTGTGCAAGGCCTACGTTTCGGATATGGCGTGGATTAGCACCGAGCAAGCGATTCAGTGCCTCGGCGGCTACGGCTTCATCGAAGAGTATGCCCCGGCTGAGTTGGCTCGTGACTGCAAGATCTACTCCCTGTGGGAAGGCACCAACTTCATTCAGGCGCAAGACTTCAACAACCGCAAGACCACCATGAAGAAGGGCGAGCCGATGAAGAAATGGGTTGCGCAAATCGCCGATTTCCTGGCTACGAAAAAGGATCCCGCGTTCGCCGATGAATTTGCTATGATGGATGATGCCTTCAGTGCTTACAATGAAATCCTAAGCACCAAAGAAGCCTGGAGGGCCAGCAATCCGCAACTGGTTCAGCTCTTTGCGACCCGGATGCTGCATGCGGCTTCGATGATGATCTGCGGCAAGCTGATGCTCGACCAGGCCCTGCTGGCTGCCAAAAAGCTCGCGGAACTGGGTGAAGACCACTTCGATGCCATGTTCTATAAGGGCAAAATTGCCACCGCCAAGTTCTATATAATGAATGTTGTTCCCGGCGTCTTCGGAACCTTGAAAGCTATGAAAGTTGCCGACACCAGCGCTATTGACATGCCCGAAGAAGCGTTTATGTAATTTAATTAAGATGGATAATGCCCAATAGGGCAGCCATAATTAACGATCCGATTATTGCTAGCCCCGTCTCCCGGAATCCAAGTGGATTACGGGAGACCCGGGCTACATGGCTGTTAAAGAGCTTATTTGAGCAAAAGCTCATATTAAACAGTCAGGGTGCATTGCGGATGTTGATGAAATACCAGGGTTTTATAAATACGAAAATGAATGAGGAAGGGCGATAACTAAAATCCTCGGATACAGAAAGATTAAAAGAGCTGATCTTAATAATGAGTGCGGAATTCTAAGAATTCCGCGCTAGTTATAAATAGAAAGAGAATACATGAAAATTGTGGAAGATATGAAACAAGAGGAGGCGGTTAAATGTATCAAAAGTTATTAGAAGAATATAAAAGCAAGTTAGTAACAGCTGATGAGGCAGCCAAACAGGTAAAATCCGGTGATTGGGTGGAATATGGCTTTGGGATTAACTGTGCTCGGGATTTTGATGAAGCCCTGGCCAAACGCAAAGATGAACTCGAAGATGTTAAAATACGTTGTGATATAGGAGCTTACCAGCACTTTACGGCTGAAGTTGACCCTGACAATAAGCATTTTACCTGGAATAGCTGGCATGTTGCCGGACATGACCGAAAGTTTATAAATAAGAACCTTTTTTATATTCCTATGAAGTTTCACGAAAACCCCATGATGACCCGAAAAGACTGTGTTCCTACTAATGTTGCGGTTATTCAGTGTACAGCTATGGATAAACACGGATATTTTAATTTTGGGGGGAGTTCGGTCAACTGTTGTGCAATGATGGAAACTGCCCGGGTTACCATTCTGGAAGTAAATGAAAAGATGCCACGATGCCTGGGTGGTAATCAGGAATGTCTTCATATTTCGCAGGTTGACTATATTATCCAAAGTAAAAACGAGCCGATTGCGACTATTGGTTCAGCTGAACCTAGCCCGGTGGAGATTGCTATGGCTCAGCATATTATTGAACGTTTATACGATGGCAACTGCATTCAGCTGGGAATAGGTGGTACTCCAAATGCAGTCGGCAGCATGGTGGCTGCTTCTGATTTAAAGGATCTGGGAGTACACACCGAAATGTATGTTGATGCCTATCTCTTAATGGCCAAGGCCGGCAAAATTACCGGCGCCAGGAAAAGCATCGACAAATACAAACAAGTATATTCCTTTGCCATGGGAAGTCAAGAATTATATGACTATATAGATGACAACCCGGGCCTGGCTTCTTATTCGGTGGATTACACCAACAATCCCTGGGTGGTGGCCCAGATAGACGACTTTGTTTCCATCAATGCCTGCATCGAAGTTGATTTGTATGGCCAGGTATGTGCAGAAAGTGTTGGCACCAGGCATATTAGCGGAACCGGTGGGCAGTTGGATTTTGTTGAAGGAGCTTACAAGTCCAAGAATGGGCAGAGTTTTATATGTCTTCCTTCCACTATTGAAATTAAAGGTGAGGTAACATCAAGAATCAAGCCAATCCTTACTCCTGGAGCCATAGTTACCGATCCAAGGACTGCCACTCATATGATGGTAACCGAATTTGGTATTGCTACATTGAAAGGCAGAAGCACCTGGGAACGGGCTGAAGAATTGATTAAAATAGCTCATCCTGATTTCCAGGATGAACTGGTTAAAGAAGCCCAAAAGATGAATATTTGGAGAAAGAGCAACAAGATAGGTTAGGGATAGCCTGAGGCGGCAGGGGGGCTAGTGGCAGCTAGATTTACCCTGCCGCCCCGGCATCATCAATAATATCCAAGTTTTATCATAAGAATGAAGGCAACAGAGCGAAAATCATTCCAAGGGGAAAAAGCTGTGATGCCTTTTACCCTCTTATTCCATATTTTGCCGCTTTCCTAACTACTGTAGGCTGGCTAATACCCAATGCTCTGGCCACCTCATAGGTAGACTTGCAGACCGAAAAGGCATTTTCCAGTATTCTTCTTTCCGTATTCTCCAAGGCATCCTGCAGTCGAACGATTCCATGTTCATTATCAGATTTGTTTTCGGGTTTCAGTTCCGACCAGGCAGAGAGATCGTGAGCGGTAATAGTTTGGTTGAGGCTGGTTACCACCAGGCGCTCGACCAGGTTTTCCAACTCCCTTACGTTGCCCGGCCAGTCGTATTCCATGAAATAAGCCAGGATGCTGCCGGATAGCTTCTTGTTCATTCCATGCTTCTGGTTAAAATTATCCAGAAAATGATTGGCCAGAATAGGGATATCTTCCCGGCGCTCGCGCAGAGGTGGGACAGTAATGGGTATAACATTCAAGCGATAAAAAAGGTCTTTGCGGAATAGCTTTTTCTCCACCATTTCCTTGAGATTATAATTGGTGCCAGCGATTATTCGCACATCCACCTTTATGGGTTTGGTGCCTCCTACCCGCAAAATTTCTTTATCCTGCAATACTCTCAGCAGTTTAACCTGCAGGCTTAGAGGGAGGTCACCGATTTCATCCAGAAACAAGATGCCTTGATCGGCCACTTCAAACATGCCGACCTTGCCTTGCTTGCTGGCTCCCGTAAAGGCTCCCGGTTCATAGCCAAAAAGCTCAGATTCCAGTAAATTTTCGGGAATAGCCCCGCAGTTTATCTTTATCATCGGTTGCTCTCCGCGGTTGCTGTTGCTGTGTATGGTATTGGCCACCAGTTCCTTGCCCACCCCGGATTCGCCTTGTATGAGGACAGTAGAATCCACTGCTGCTATTCGGACTACCATACTGATTAATTCCCGCATTTTACTGGAGTGAATTACACACTGGGTACGAAGTTTCATTTCCTGCAATTCACTCTGGAAGAAACGGCTAAGCCCTTCAGCGTGTCCCAATTTCTCCTGCAGTTCGTTCAACTCGCTGATGTCCCGAACATTGGTTACCACCAGGATAATGTTGCCATGTTCATCGCGTATGGGTGTACTGGTTACCAGGGCGGTTTTCCCGGTTTTTGCCTGCAAAGTAATAGTTACCTGATCCTGTTTCTCTAAAGCCAGCAGGGTGCCGCTGCGGGAGTAGACACCTTCAGCCACCAGTTCTCTCATATTGCGACCTATACATTCCTCGGCTTTTACTCCGAGTATGCGTTCAAAAGCCTCGTTAAGCCTCAGGGTATTGGCTTCGCCATCCGTAATATAAAGCCCATCATAGGAGGATTCGAAAACCGCATCCAATTCACGCTCCCGCAGGCCTACCATCTTTTTGAATTCCCGCTCCAGCTTATTTAATTCTGTTATATCGCGAACATTGGTAACTACCAGCATAATATTACCTTGCTCATCGAAAATGGGTGTGCTGGTAACCAGAACCTCCTTGCCGGTTCTGGTCACAAGAGTAATGGTGGCTCTTTCTCCCTTTTCCAGGACTAGCAACGTTCCTGAACCGGAGAAATAACCTTCGTCCACCAGTTCTTTCATATTGCGCCCGACACACTCTTGCGCTGTTACCCCGGTAATACGTTCGAAGGCCTGATTAAGGCGCAGGGTGTTGGCTTCACCATCGGTAATAAAAATACCATCAAAAGAGGAATCCAGAATAGTATCCAGTTCACGATCGCGCAATCCTATATGTTTAAGCCTGCGCTCCAACTCGTTAAGTTCGGTAATATCGCGAACATTGGTAATAATAAAAGCAATATTGCCTTGCTCATCGAAAATGGGTGTGCTGGTGACCAGAACCTCCTTGCCGGTTCTGGCTACCAGAGTAATAGTGGCTCGCTCCTGTTTCTCCAGGGCCAGCAAGGTGCCGGAATCGGAAAAGACCCCGGTATCAACTAATTCACGCATATTAGAACCAACGCATTCTTCCATACTGATTCCGGTTATACGCACAAATCCCTGGTTGAGGCGCAAAGTGTTTCCTTCTCCATCAGTTAAATAAAGACCATCGAAAGAAGATTCGAAAATAGCATCCAGTTGCCGGTTAAGTTCCCGAGTGCGGGCCAGTTGCTCGGCAATATGCTCCAGTTCGGAGATATCCTGCAAGACGGCTACCGCCCCGGCAATCTTTCCGTTCTTGTACAGGGGAGTGCGGTTAGTGAGAAGAATCTTGTCCTGATACTGAATCTTGCGGGTGGGCTGAGTTTGACCCGTGGTCAAGACCTCGATCAATTTGCTGTTGCTAAAGATATCGGTTATTTTTTGCCCGCGGGCTTCGGAGGCAGCGATTCCAGAGACTCTTTCCAGGGCGCGGTTAAAAAGGTTGATTCTCCCATCTTCATCTATAGAAATAACCGGATTGTAAACGGAATCAAAACAGGCTTCCCATTCCGTTGCGTTTTTATGCCATATTCGGCATAACCTCCAGATCAACCGGAAATAATATTCTGCCACAGTTTCATTTGTTATCATAGAATGAAGACTGGACATGGAATCCCCCAATACAAACTGCAAATTGTTGATAAAATCAATAAATTGTTGCTCAAAAGGTATAACCTGCTGCACCGGGGTATCGGGTGCCAGCCCGATCTCGTTCGCTTCTACAATATTTTGCGGCAAAATTCTGCCGATAATCTGCTTTTCTGCATCACATACCAGCAGGAATTCAATATCATCATCCTGTTCAAAAATCAAGGATATATCTTGGAGACTGGTATCATATCGGACTAAATAAGGGTTAACACTTGTTTTTTTGGAATTCATCCAATTTCATCCTCCTGTCGACCATATTATATCACAAGTAGAGCTACAGGAGATGAAGGCATTATTTGAGAAAAACAAGTACCCAACCAGTAATGTACTGATCGGGTACAATGATGTTATTGCGGTTAAGCAACTGTCATTAGAAGTCCAGGCTAGGGTTTAGAACTTGGCCAGTATCCAGTAAAACAAGTATCGGCTTGTATAATGCTTGATATTCTTCTAAAGTGGCTTAAGCTTAAGCTACCTTCTTTTTAAGGGCTACAGCCTTAACTTCACCTTGCAAGAACAGGCGACGCCATTCATCGTTGATTTCTTCGATAGTGAAATCAGCTTTCTTCTCGCTTATTCCTCGCAGTTCATGGTTAAGCTGCAAGAAAACGGCCTCCCATTTTTTTATCAACTGACCATCTTGCTCTGCTTCCTGGGGGAGGAAACAGCGAATCCATTCCCGGTTAATGTCCTCGATAGCCGCAGTTTTCTCTGGTTCTGACCAACCTTGATACTGCTCCACAAAATCCAGGTAAGTGTTGACCCATTTGGCAGTTAACTGTTCACCCACAGGGATTGCAGCTGGCTGAAAACAGCGGATCCACTCCTGGTTAATGGCTTCAATATCCAGGCTTGGCTGCTTGAATAGCCCGTGCAGTAGATCCATTAAACCCAGGTAAAGCTGTACCCAGCGGTCAATCATGGAGTATTCTCCCACTTCCTCCTCCTGCATACAGTTTTGCCTCAAGACCTCGTTCATTTCCTCGTAGTTCATGGCTTCCTGTTGCATAACAGGTCCCTGAAGCTGTTCCATGATGTCAAGGTAGGAGTTGACCCACTCTTCTCTCACTCTTTCATCATTCTTATTCATAAAATTACCTCCTTTAATTCCAGGGCCTGACACCCTGTGTATTTTCATCCAACGGAGGACTTGTGCAAAATCGTTGCGGGGTCGAAAATAATATTTTTACAGGATTTATTCCTCTGCACTTATCATGTTGCAAATTGCATGCCAAAAAACCAGGAAAATGAAAAAGAAAATTGCAAAAACAACCAGAAGCCAGGTCTTAGAAGAGTTTGAGGATAGTTTGAGGATATTGAAAAGTTAATAAAAAAACGCCCGATACAATAATGAATCGACAAAATAAGTCATAAATAAATCGGAGTGATTACGTTATGAATCGCCGGTTTTTCTAATTGATGTAGCTTTTAGTCTTTTTTCAAGTTTTCGTCTTTAATGATTCCTGCCAGGTATTTCTTGAAAGGATCGTAACGAAACTCATAGAGATAGGTGCGTGGAGGGGGGACATCCTTTAAGCCCCACACCAGGTAATTTACCGCATCCTGAACCCCTTTACCGCAATTAGAACAATAAATACAGTCGGCTTTGGTAGCTCCCAGCATTTTAAGCTGTTCACCACAGCAACGGATATTATTTATACCATACGAACTTTCATCATAAATAAAGCCCTGACTGTCCAGGGCTTCCTTGAAACCAAGGAGCCGGTGGTCGGGGAAACAATCTTGCAAGTCATAGCTGTTATCCGGAATACTGCTGTCTTCTACCAGCACCCAGTCATGGCGCTCTTCCAAAAAAAGATGATACATACGGGTATAAATACTATCCCGGGTAATCCAGGAAAACCAGTCTTCTCCATCTACGGAAGCAAGTCCGCCTTTCAGATAAAAACTAAATCCGGCCTCTGCTTCCGGCAAATTTCTTAATAAAGTAAGTCTGTAAATCATATTTTCTCCTTGTCTTGAGTTGTTTTTAAATATTTAAGCATCGGAAGAAACTGCAGAGCAGTTTCAACGCAGCGCTGCAACGAGGCGGGGGATTAGAAACCGCGGCCTGTTTTGTTAATAGGAACCCGATCGCATAAAGAAGCAGGGGACATATTTCACCTCGTTATATCTTAATGTTTTAGCTAATCAAAAGATCTATCCTTCCTTTACTGTATAGCTCTTCCAGGGAAGCAGCATATAATCTACAGTGTTTAGAAACTTGACCAAGTCCTGCCTACCTTGATAAGTAGGGGTGGTAGCTGATTCCTGTGCCATTAGAATTATGGGCAAAGTGGGAAAAAACTTGGAAAAAATCTTCCTGGCTTCGTTGATGGTGAAATCATGCTTCAATATTTCTGGTTTTACAATTATTATCACAAAAGTAACACCATTTTCGGTAATTATGGCCGCATCAAAAGTCATAATAAAAACCTCCGTTCCCCAAGGATAAAGCCATAGTAATTCTTTTCATAAATCAAAATTGGTTCTACTGCAAAAACCCCTTTTTGTTGCATAAGGGTTGCATAAATATGCAAAGCGAGCGTAGCGCCCTGTCGGGCACAACTGATGCTCCCTGCGGTCGCTATTAAGGACGCTGGAGCGGAATATTTATGCAAGCAAATGCATAATTATTACTTTTTGCAGCGGAATCAAAATTACCTATAGAATATGGTAATTTAAAAGAAAATATAATGCAAGGTTTGATAAAAACTTGAGGTAAAAAAAACCCGCCCGCAGGCGGGTTAAAACAATATATTAAGGAGAAGCTTTTAAGATGATTCTTTTAGTTCTGCAAACCACTTGGCGTTATGATGGGCTGTAATCTCTGCATCGATATAGCCATCAAGCATCATGGAGGAGAATTCAACCCGAGATTTGGGGTGAATAGCGGCCAGGAAGAAATGGCCCGCTACCAGTAATATCAGAACCATGGCGGTCCAAAAATGAACATCATAACAGAAAGAAAGAAATACTGCAGGCACAGAATGACGCCATAACCACATGGGGAAGCCAGTGAGTATTATAAGAAGGCAACCGATAATTATCAACCAGCCCAGAATCTTTTGGCCCGCATTGTATTTGTCTTGCGGAGGAACATCATCTGCTTTGATAAAGGGAAGGTATCCCCCCATCACCTTCAGCCAGGCAAAATCATCTTTGCTGAAATGAGAAATGGTATCCATAAAACGGGAAAACCGGTCAAAATTCAATAAGGTATAGAGAAGTGGTCCTACAACGAAGACCACGCCGGTCCAGCGATGAACCAGAGAGGCGTTGGCTTCCCCGCCGAAGATACTGGCAATCCCGCCTATGTCCCAGTAAAAACCAACTCCAGTCAAGCCCAGGATAATGAAGGCCAGCAAGTGAATCCAGTGCATGGTTCTGGTCTGGGTACCATGTTTTAATACTTTTCCATTTTCATTACTCATTATTTTTCCTCCCTTCTAGCTAGGCTGCGGGTTCTTCGGTGCTGGTCTCTTCATTAGCAGCCGATTCCACTTCAGGCACATGATGGGGATTCTTTAGTTCAGCTATAAATCCGGGAATATCTTTGCCGTATTTGGTATGCAGCAAGTGGTGAGCCTTGGGGCTGACGCACTCCACCTTGCCCGGGGAGAGGAAGTCTTTGTATATTTGGATTATTTCCGGGTTTTCATGCGACTTTCTTATCGCCATGGACTCATCCAGGGTATAGAGGCCAGCCACTCTTTGAGTAATGTAATCATCGCTGGCAGCAAAGACGTCAAAGCCGAATTTGGCAAAAACGCCGCTGATTACAGCAGCAACCGTAAGCATACCTGCGCCCTTAAAAAACTGTCTTCTGGTGATGCCTTCGCTTTCATGGAATAACTTCATAAATTAATGCCCTCCTTTCTAGTAGGTATCTCTGCGGATGGGTTGGCCCCCACCATTGATACAGCCACCCGGGCAATTCATAACTTCTATGAAATGATATTTACTGCGCCCGGCCAGGACATCTTCAATTACGGAGGCTACATGCTTGGTTCCGGTTACTATGCAAACACTGACGGGCAAGCTTGTGCCCAGAGCTTTCACCGGGACTTCTACGGTTGCTTCTCTAACTGGGTCTAATCCTCTGACCGCGTCAAATTCTACCTTGCCCAGGCTTTCCCCGCTGAGGATCTCATAGGCGGTACGCAGAGCTGCTTCCATAACCCCTCCGGTGGCACCGAATATGGTAGCGGCACCGGTGGAAAGGCCCACAAAACGATCCGCCTCTTCATCGGGCAGTGCCATGAAATCAATTCCGGCATCTTTGATCATTTGCGCCAATTCGCGGGTGGTTATTACCAGATCCACATCTTGATATCCGCTGGAAATAAACTCAGGGCGTTCACATTCGTATTTTTTGGCCGTACAAGGCATAACTGATACCGAGAACATATTGGCCGGATCCACATTAAGCTTTTCCGCCAGGTAGGTCTTGGCTACTGCTCCCCACATTTGTTGGGGTGATTTGGCCGAGGAAATATGAGGCAATACCAGGGGATAGTTGTCCTCCGCATATTTGATCCAGGCCGGACAACAGGAGGTAAACTGGGGCAGAGGACCCACTTCTTCAAAACCGGGTACGCCCAAAGCGCCGTAAACCCTATGAATGAGCTCTGTACCCTCCTCCATAATGGTGAGGTCAGCGGTAAATTCGGTGTCATATACCTTGTCAAAGCCCAGTTTACGCAAAGACGCATACATTTTGTTCTTTACATTAGTTCCCGCAGCTTGCCCGAATTCTTCGCCCAGAGCTACCCTGACTGCTGGTGCCTCCTGAACTACTACAAACTTCTGGGGATCAGCCAGGGCCTTTTTCAGTTCCTCAATTCTGGACAGATCATGGATAGCATTAAAAGGGCAGTTTATTAAACATTGCCCACAGTTTATGCATTTTTTAGGACTGATATGGTGCTTTTGCCCGAGTTCCCCCGAAATAGCTCCGGTTGGACAAATAAAGGTACAATGGTCGCAGGCTTTGCAGTCGTTACTTACATGAATTACTCCCTCACTTAAAACCGTACTCAAATCTTTTCCCTCCTTTTAAACTGGATAAACCTTATAAAAAAATGGCCCACCTCCTTCTAATAAAATCCAATCCTGAAATCGAACAATACAGGGGATAAGCGATATCCTTCATGGATAATATTAGAAAGTAAAACTGGACCAGGTATAAAAACCCTTATTCTTCATGAACAAGGTTATAGAGCCATTTGAAGTTATTCTCCTATAGCGAGGTAAAATATGTCCCCCGCATCCATAATAGTGAGCGAAGCGAACATCAGTGGTGCCCGCAGGGTGCTAAGCGGTAGCCTATTCACAAAACAGGCGGCGGGTTCTAATCCCTCGCCTCGTTGCAGTGGTGGGTTGAAACTGCTTAAGCAGTTTCTTCCGATGCTTAAAAATCTCTCCAGCACTTAAGTAACTATGGATGGTTCTATCGCAAGACAATGAAAAAATATTAAACCTTCATGGGTTGATTTTAAAAAAAAACCCGCTTGTTTGCAAGCGGGGAGAAAAAGATTGGGATTGTATGTAATAGCCTTGCAGCATATTACCTGATTAAAATTGAGACTTTTGCTTTTATGCCTACCTGTACCCGTTTGCTTCCCAAAACCTTTTTTATAGGGAGAACCAGAACGAATCCCGCTTTTTTCCTTCTTGAACAAGAAGGTCGTGTCCCGGAAAAGAACACGACCATTTAAACCTATATAAAATAAGCTCTCGTCGTCTCCTTTCCACAATACGGGGAGGCATAGCTGTTTCCAATCTATACCCATCGGCCCGGGAACCATAGTTTTAAACCTTAGGTTCAAAGGCTTGGAAACAAATATTCAGTTAAAACAATAAAACAGATGTATGTGAATTAGAGCACACAACATCTGTCTGCATTTCGAACAGTTGATACTTACTCCTTTTCACAATACGGGAAGGCGTAACCGTTTCCAGTTTACACCTACAGGCTTGGTGAATCATAGCTGCGCCTTAGACTCCCCAGCTCGGAGATATATATTCTTTTAAGGTAGTTTATCATAGCTCAAGTTTGAAAGCAATAGCCTTCACAAGGGAAATATTATTTTTTCAAGCAAAATTTGATAATCTGTATTTCAAATTGTAGCCAAGCACTGGTTTCCGGACTAATTTTTAACGAGTTTGCTTCATCTTTTTCTATCCTTATTGAGATCATATTTTAAAGAACATCCCGGTGTAAGGCCGGAGTCTCAGACCGCCTGCTCGTCGATATTCCCGCCGCTAAACTGGCTCTTGTAGAGATCTGCATAGAAGCCGCCCTGAGCCAGGAGTTCGTTATGAGTACCTTTTTCAATAACACTGCCGTTATCCATGACCAGTATCAGGTCAGCATCGCGAATGGTGGATAACCTGTGGGCGATAACGAAGCTGGTTCGCTTTTTCATCAGGGCAATCATGGCCTTTTGGATATAAACCTCGGTTCTGCTATCAACACTGCTGGTAGCTTCATCCAGGATGAGTATGGCCGGGTCGGCCAGTATCGCCCGGGCAATAGTCAATAGCTGTTTTTGGCCCTGCGAGATATTGGAGGCCTCTTCATTGAGTATGGTGTTGTAACCTTCGGGCAGGGTTCTGATAAAATGGTCGGCATGGGCGGTTTTGGCTGCCCGGATAATTTCAGCTTCGCTGGCACCCTCACGGCCATAGGCGATATTATCCCGTATGCTGCCGTTAAAAAGCCAGGTATCCTGCAGTACCATCCCGAAAATGCTGCGTAATGCTGTCCGTTTTATATCCCTGATATCAACCCCATCGACCGTGATTTTTCCGCCGTCTATTTCATAAAAACGCATCAACAGGTTTACCAGGGTGGTTTTACCCGCTCCGGTCGGCCCTACAACAGCGACGGTCTGCCCCGCCTTGACTTCAATGCTCAAGTCCTCGATCAGAGGAACATTTTCCTGATATCTAAACTTAACGTTTTGCAGATTTACATTCCCCCGGGGGAAGGCGATAAGCTGAGCATCATCACTATCCGCGACTTCTTCAGTCTCGTCCAGGATTTCGAAAACTCTCTCCGCCGAGGCAATAGTAGACTGAATGATGTTAACTATATTGGCGGTCTGTACTATGGGCTGGGTAAACTGCCGGGAGTATTGGATGAATGCCTGAACATCACCGATAGTAATAGTCCGGTTGATTACAAAGATACCCCCCACGACAGTGACCAGCACATAGCCGATATTGTTGATCAGGCTCAAAAGCGGAACAATAATGCCGGACATAAACTGGGCTTTCCAGCCGACTTCATACAGCTCCTCATTAATTTGCTTAAACCTGGCGATGGATTCTTCTTCCCGTCCAAAGGCTTTTATTATTTGATGCCCGGTGTACATCTCCTCGACATGGCCGTTAAGTTCCCCCAGAACTTTTTGTTGCCCGGCGAAAAATTTCTGCGAACGGGAGGCTACTGCTTTGGTTACCAGAGCAGAAAGGGGCAGGACCGCCAGGAATATAAGCGTAAGCCAGGGGCTTATAGCCAGCATCATAATGAGAATACCCAGCAGGGTTACTACAGCTGTAATAAGCTGAGTAAGACTCTGCTGCAGGGTAGTGGCAATATTATCAATGTCGTTGCTGACCCGGCTCAAGATATCACCGTGAGTACGGGAATCAAAAAATTTCAAAGGCAACCGGGAGAGCTTCAGGTTGACATCCCGCCGCATATCGTAGACGGTTTGCTGAGCGACGCCAGCCATAATGTATTGCTGGATATACATGAAAATTGCACTGATAATATATAGCCCGGCCAGGATAAACAATATGTTTAATATATAATTAAAATCTACTGTTGCTTCCGGCACGTGTTTTAGTTTCATCATAAGGCCTTCAAATAATTTGGTTGTGGCCTTGCCCATAATTTTAGGACTGGCAATGCTGAAAACAGTGCTCAGGACGGCAAAGAGAAGCACGACCAGCAGCCGGAAGCGGCGCGGTTTTAAATAGCCCAGCAGCCTTTTGAAGCTGCCTTTAAAATCTTTAGCCTTTTCTGCCGGTCTTCCCATCGGACCCAGCGGGCCTCCGCGAGGACCACCACCATGAGCACCCATGGGTGATGTTTGCGTTTTACGTTCTGTACTCATGCCAATTCCTCCTCGGAAAGCTGGGAATAGACTATCTCACGGTATACGTCACAGGAATTCAGTAGTTCTTTATGGGTGCCCATGCCCACTATCCGGCCATCCTCCAGAACAATAATCTGGCCGGCGTCCATAAGCGTAGTAACCCGCTGAGCAATAACAATCACCGTGGCATCAGCCGTCTCTTTTTTAAGTGCCAACCGCAGCCTGGCATCGGTTTTGAAATCCAGGGCGGAAAAACTATCATCAAAAATGTATATTTCCGGCCTTCTGACCAGAGCACGGGCAATGGACAGGCGTTGTTTCTGTCCCCCCGATACATTGCTTCCCCCCTGTTCAATCACGGCATCAAAGCCGCCCGGCATGCCGGAGATAAACTCTATGGCCTGGGATATTTCTGCCGCCCGCCGGACTTCTTCATCACTGGCATCTTGCTTGCCGTAGCGGATGTTATCACTGATGCTGCCGGAAAAAAGAACCGATTTTTGAGGAACCAGGGCTATTTTGGCCCGCAGGCTTTTTTGCGACATTTCCCTGACATCCACTCCGTCAACCAAAACGCTGCCCTCGTCAACGTCATAGAAACGCGGGATAAGGTTTATCAAAGATGTTTTGCCGGAACCGGTGCCGCCGATGAGAGCAGTTGTTTCACCAGGCCGGGCAGTAAAGGAAATATTACTGATAGCCGGCTTTTCTGCGCCCGGAAAACTGAAGCTGACATTTTTAAACTCCAGAATACCCTGGGCCTTATCAGCGCTAAGCGTCTCTTCCGGGTCCTTGATTTGCGGATTCGTTTCCAGCACTTCATTGATTCTTATGGCGGAAGCTGAGGCGCGGGGTAGCATAATAAACATCATAGCCACCATGACCAGTGACATCATAATCTGCATGGCATATTGAATAAAAGCCATTAACGACCCCACCTGCATATCACCATTATTAATGCGGATGCTGCCAAACCAGATAATGGCGATAATAGTAAAGTTCATAACCAGCATCATGGAGGGCATTAAAGAAGCCATCAATTTGTTGACCCGGATAGCATTCTGACAGAGATCGTAGTTGGCCTCGGCAAAGCGCTGCTGTTCCCGCTCGATACGGTTAAAAGCGCGAATTACTCTGATGCCGGTAAGATTCTCGCGCAGGACCAGGTTGATTTTATCCAGTTTGATTTGCATCAGTTTAAAGAGGGGCATGGCTTTACTGATGATAATGGCGATAAGGGCAATAATTACCGGAATAACAACAACAATACATAAAGACAGCGGCCTGTCTTTGGAAACAGCCATGATAATACCGCCAATACACATCATCGGGGCACTGACCATCATGCGCAATATCATGAAGGTTACGGTCTGTATTTGGTTGATGTCATTGGTAGTACGGGTAATCAATGTAGCTGTACCGATTTCATTAAACTCCTGCAATGAGAAGTCTTCAACCCGGGAAAAAACTTTACTGCGCAGTATTCTGCCAAATCCAACCGAGGTTCGGGCGGATAAAAAGCTGGCCGTAATCGCGCAGACCGTACCCAGCGCAGTAATGAGCAGCATCAGCCCCCCGATTTTCATGATATAGCCGGTATCACCGTTGACTATACCGATATCAACGATATCTGACATCAGGGTGGGCAGATACAATTCCGCCAGGGTTTGTAAAAATACCAGCAAGAGAATCGCCAGTATCGAAACTGTAAATGGTTTAATGAACCGATATAGCTTAATCATTGCTTATTGTCTCCTCTTGCCTTCACAGCCGTTTTCCTCTGTACGGACTTTATCCAATGCTTCAATTATCTCTCTTAAACCCTGAATCAGGTCTTCGGCCTTTTGCTCGGTAATATCGGCCACCAGGGCATTAATATTCTGCCGGATGTCTATTCTCAGCAGCTCCAGATGCGCACTGGCCGCTTCATTGAGATAGAGACGCAAAACCCGATGGTCGCTGCTGTCTGTTTTTTTCCGAACCCAGCCTTTCTGCTCAAGTTCCCGGATTATATTGGATATATGCGATTTGGCCATACCGGTTCGGCGAGCCAGTTCGCTGATAGTAATACCTGCTTCGCCTTTAAGCTGTTTGCATATAATCACGGCAGGAACAGAAATATCGTGTTCTGCCAGTACATTCTTTACATATTTGCCCACGCCCCGGTTTACTTCCCGCAGCAATTCAACCAGCAGTTCATGTTTCTCCGACAATTTGAACACCTCTGAATTTATTTTCTGGGTTGACCATGGGGACAAAATCGTTCTGTACAGAACAAATTATATGTTTCGCATTTTAAAGAAGCAATAGCAGATGTAGGAAAAAATGTTGATTTGGGTATAAATTCCGGAAGCTTTAGACGGGCTATTATCGGCAAGGTGTTTCTCTAGTTTTAGTTCACATTATGGTTTCCCTGGGGACGAAGAACTGCAGTTAACATGCCTTGATTGACTATGAGGAGAAAAAACGCTTAAGCTCCCGCCAAGCAAACCACTATCAGTAAGTATGCTTACCGAGGAGCAATTTAATGCGGAGGTTGAGAAAGGGCTGGCTGATGTGACCGCCGGAAGGGTCGTTTCTGTAAAAGAGTTGCGAACTCCAGCTTTCATACGTTTGACTCTTTTCTGGCTCAATAATATTCTGATGTCTTTTTTTCAGCTTCCGGCAATTCCTTCTGATATGTTGCTGCAAGAACTCTTAGATAAGGACGCAGGGCATGAACGATGGTGAAATAGAGCAAGTACCCCTGGTTACACCCGCCTGTTCGGCCAATCCGGTTAAGGAAAAAGTTCAACGGAACTGCGTGGAGGTTAATAAGCCTAAATGCTCAAGTGCTGCGATATTTCCACTCTTTCCTGGCTAGAGAAACGATCTTGAGGATCTCAATATCATTTTCCGCAATGATCTGATTTATCATCGGAAGATCGCCTTCATCCACGATCAAGGAAATACCGCAGCTCTTACTGGCCTCTCGCGGAGTTGGAGAAATTCTGGCTTTGATGTCTCGCCCGTCAAGTTCTTTCTTAAGACGCAACCCCACATGATGATTGGGGAATAATACATACCAATCATAGTTGCCACTATCCAGCTTAAAAACCTACTTCCTCAGCATCTCCAGAAAAGCTTCTACTCTGGTCCGGAGCTGTTCAAAATCCTGCTCGCTGTAATCCGTCTCAATGTGCATTATGGGTAGATTGCGCTCGGTCATAAGCTGTTTGATCAGGTAACTCTCAGTAGAGTAAAGGTTGCAGAACTGCAGATTGGTATCAATTATGCCATCCACCTTGTATTCGTCGGCCAGGCGGATTATATCGTCTATCCTGGCGGAATTCGGCGTGAAACAAGCACAATTAGTCTTCATATATCTTTCGGCCAGTGCCCGAATCTGCCCATCCAAAGTAGTTGCTGTCTCATCAACCAGGTTTTCGAAATAGCGGGTGCCGGTACATGATTCTTCGACTACGACTGCCGCACCAAGACTCTCTACAATATGATGCAGCTTCCAATTGGGTATGGCCATTGGCGTCCCGCTTATCATGATGCGCAGGGTGTTAGCCGGGAAAACACCGGTTCCGTTATTAATCCGTTGCTCCAGTTCATCAGCCAGGTTATTGGCCATCTGCGCCGCCCGCGCGGGATCATCGTAGAAGTTGATCTGGGTAAGCAGGAGAGCGTCTTTACCGCTGATAGGCACCGGTGAGGCTTTTCGGGCATTGTAAACCCGCTGCAAAGCCCTGCGCTTGTTGTTTATCAGTTTAATGGCCTCTCCCAGAGATTCGGCGGTAATCTTCTTGCCGGTGACCTTTTCTACCACTCCGACGAAATCCCTTATTTCAGCTTCAAAGGCAGCAACATCCCGGTCTCGTTTCATCTGCGGGATATCGATGATGTGCATAGGTACTTCACCAGCCAGTATCTCCCAGGCTTTCTTCTTGCCATCGCAGGTATTCTCAGCCACGTACATGTCGGGAATTAGAAAGAAGGGACAGGTTTTATCCAGTCTCGCTCCTACGGAAGCTTTAATGAGCGGACAGGTATTGGCCGGCAGAACTTTTTCTCCGCCGGATACCCAGAACTGTGATCCCCCGCAAAGCCCTGCTGCAATTCCGCCGGCGGCAAAGACCACCTCATCTGGGACATATACGCAGAAGGTTCCGAACACCTTCCCGCCCTCTTTTTGATGTTGAAGCATCTCTGCCGGTCTGACCCCGTGAATCTCGGATACCACAAAATCGTAGAAGTCCATGCCCTTGGGACGATCTTGCTGGGTGAGGTAAACCCCTCCAAAAGCCTCAGGTAAAACCTCGCACAGAACGTCATGTTTCTCCAGGTCCATACCCAGATTGGCCCACATTTGCTTGTAATCAGCCATTTACAATTCCTCCTCTTCTATACCGCATATTACTTTCCGAAAACAACTTAGTTGCCGTGGTAATCTTCAATCCCGTCTAAGAGTTTCCAATGCCAATAAAGCTGCGCCAAGAGCACCAGTGTACTGACAAGCTCCGGGTACAATAATTTTAGTTCCGATCTCTTCCTCCAGCGCACGCCTGACTCCCGGGTTGATTGCCACCCCACCGGTGAAAGCTACCTGTTCCTTTATCCCCATACGCCGGACCATAGCCGCTACTCTTTTTCCCACCGATTGGTGCAGCCCGGCGATAATCCCGCCTTTGGGATTACCCCGAGCCAGCGATCCGATTATTTCCGATTCAGCAAATACCGTACACATACTGCTTATTGTTTGCATTTGTCGAGGATCCTCAGCATCCCCCAGTTCACTGACATCCAGCCCCAGGGCGGTGGCCATAACCTGTAGGAAGCGTCCGGTTCCCGCAGCACATTTGTCATTCATGGCAAAATCCAACACCTGGCCCTTTTCCCCGGTGCTGATCACCTTACTGTCCTGGCCGCCGATATCGATGATGGTGCGGACCTCAGGATAGAGTTCAGCGACCCCCCGGGCATGGCACTTGATCTCCGTGACAGTTTTATCTGCATGCTCAAAAGCTACCCGGCCATAACCTGTGACATATATCCGTTCTACCTGATCTCGCTCTAATCCCGATGCATCAAGGAGTTGGTCGATTAACGCCTGTCCTGCCTCACGGGGGCTCCATCCGCTAGGAATCATGGCTCGGTGATGGCTGCCATTGCTGATAATATAACCTTTAGCAGCCACCGAACCTATATCGATGCCTATTACTATCATTTCTCTACCATCTCCAGCATTGCTTCTATGCGAACCTTGAGACTCTCCAAATCTGAATTGGAGTAGTCACTTTCCAGGTGTAGGTATGGAAGCCCCTTGGACTTCACCAATTTGCCTACTTCAAAAGCTTCAATGTTATAGGTATGGCAAGCCTGCCAGGTTAGATCGATGACCGCATCCACCCGGAATTCATTGATCATGTTCTCTATTAACTTCAGCCGGTAGGGATTAGGGCTCATGCAGGAACAGGGTATAGCCATATATTTTTCTGCCAGAGCCACAATAGGGTCCGCGCTATTAGTATCGGTCTGCAGTTCCAGGGTCTTGTAACCGGAACAGTTCTCCATGGCAACGATATAAGCTCCCAGTTCTTCGGTCAGGCGGATAACTTTTTCAGTACCCAGACCCACCGGGCAGCCGGTCAACAGCACCCGTGGTGCCTTTACTCGCCGGTCCTCAGGTTGATTGGCAACCTCCCGGACCACTAAATTCAGGTTTTCGATCATCTCTCCTTTATCGCTGCTGAAGCTGCGGGACCAGGCAACAGTGAGCATCTCCATTCCGCTTAGAGGCGGCGGATCGGCTCGGTTAAGATCGAACATGGCTTTAATTGCCTGCTTTTCCTGGTTGATAACCTCTACGGCCCTCCATATATCTTGGTCACTTATGGTAACCTGCAATTCTTTTTCCAGGCGTTTTTTCAGACACCGTAGTTCTTCCACCCACAGCTCAAATGATGCCTTAGTGTTATTAACGTGGGGAAGCTGCATAACATGTACCGGTTTCAGAACCTGCATAATTTCGAACATCTTCTTTTTACCATCGCAGGTGGTTTCGCCAACGATTAAGTCGGAAAAATGAAAGAATGGGCAAGTATCAGTGGCCGCAAATCCGTAAGAGGATTTTACTAAAGGGCAGAGATTGCGCGGCAAAGTTTCCTCCGCAGCAGCTATAGGGTTCTCACTCATCCCGCAAAGCCCCACTGGAATTGCTCCTGCCGCCAAAATTAGTTCCTGGGGGCAATAAGTGCAATAAATGCCTACCACTTTGGCACCGTTCTCCTTGGCCTCTTTTATTCGCATTAGGTTCACTTCTCTGGCACTGGCGAATCCTTGTATATATTTGTCTAACATAAAACAAAATTCTCCCTTCCATAAACACAGTCTGCGGTGCCGTACAGTTGTTTGAAGTCTCTCTTCATAGCCTCAGCTCTGCTGTCGGGAGCCCAATCTTTTACCAAATGGACACACAACGATACATAGCCCCACAAACACCTCTCTCAATTAAGCCATAATTCACTCTTTCCAACATAATCGGAGAAATGCATAATAACTATTAGTAATATATTATATCCTACACTGTTATAATGTTGTAATTTTAACCTTAAACGTTTTTTTCGTCAATGCCAATCACCTCATACCCGATTCGGTGGTTTATCTAGCATTATATTTTTTGTATGGGAAGGAGATTATGTCTGTGTTGATACGGGAAAAACCGATAAGATTTCACGAATTATGAGTAGGATAGGAACCAATTACGTATTGTGGTACAACCGTAAATATGCTAGAAGTGGCCGTGTATTCAGGGGGATATGGAAGTGAATGTATAGAAGATGATATACAGCATGGGTACGGTTCTTTTGCCTCTGTCTGTTTATCATGAAAGATTGTCAATTCAACGTTTCCCTTACGACAATGCATGCCAGATGAGGATAAATTCGGACAACATTTATCCTTAAAAATAACGAATTGACGGTTTTAACTTCGGGTTGACATAACCACAACAGTTACAAGTTTTAGTATTTCTCGCCTCATTGGCTTTTTCTATCTGATTGCTTTTAATTCAGCTTTGTACTTCAAGTGGCTAATGAGTTTTGCTACGGGTAGTTGATTTTGCACAAACGGTTAATTTTCTTGTCAGCTTTAATAGAACCAGTATCAGCTAGAGTAGATTTCCTCGACCAGTTGCCAACATAGTAGGTATCATAACCCATTTCAACGAGTTCTTTAGTAATACGGTGGTGAAAAAAAGAGCGGAATTGTTAAAGGAGCGGTTAAAAGAATGTACAATCTGCCCGCACAACTGCAAGGCAAAGCGTTTTGTGATCGCCCTTCCTGCCAAACGTATATAACGCTGTTTCACTACAAATACTGTCTATTGGAACGCTATCAAAACGCAATAAACTTTGCTTCGACTTGATAAAGCAAGTCAGTTATGCTACAATAAGTGCGAACATATTAAAGGAGTGAAAACTATGGGTAAGAACACATCCAATGTCAGTTTCCGAATTGATACCGACATTAAAAACCAAGCGGATAGGCTTTTCGCGCGGCTTGGGCTGAATATGACCACAGCCTTTAACATCTTTCTGCGCCAGTCGATAAGGGAAGGTTGCATTCCCTTTAACATTACCCTCAACACACCCAACGCCGTAACGGTTGCCGCCCTGCTTGAAGCGGAGCGCATCGGCAGTGACCCGACTGTCAAGTGTTATTCGGATGTTGAGGAAGCGTTGCGGGAGTTGAAGTTATGAGCCGCAAGATTGTCTGGACGACACAGTTCAAGAAGGATTATAAACTCGCAGAAAAACGCGGGTTGGACATTGCTCTGCTGGACGATTGCATCCGCATACTTGCAGCAGGGGAAGAATTGTCTACCAAATTCCGCGCGACCATAATCTTACCGGCAGATGGAGCGGTTATCGCGAGTGCCATATCCAACCCGACTGGCTTCTGATTTATCGTATTGAGGGAAATGATGTAATTCTTGTTCTTACCCGCACAGGCAGCCACAGCGATTTATTCTAACCGTGTCCCCTTGATTTTTTGGTGGAGACGAGGGGATTCGAACCCCTGACCCCCTCGTTGCGAAATATAGGTTCTATATCTCTGCTTTTACCGAATGGCTTTATATAGGCATTTCTGCAAAGTTACCTTCCTGCCTAAACCCCTATTTTCACGTCATTTTTTAACCCGGTTGCAACAGTAATTGCAACAGTGGAAAATATTTTACCTGGCCTGTAATTCGATTTTTACATTAGCTTTTAGGGCTTCAGCTAGTTTGCTTAGAGTTTTTATACTAATATTTTGTTCCCCATTTTCGATACGAGCTATAACCGACTGGGTAGTACCAACTTTTTGAGCTACATCTTTTTGGGTCATACCCCGTTTTAGACGTAAAGCTATAAGTTGCCTGGAAACTTCATATGTGAATTCATTTTCTACCCATGCGCTGGAGAATTCAGAATCCTTTAGGCTTTCCTGAATATGTTGTTGTAGGTCGTCCATTTTAATGCCCACCTTTCATAAGGAACTGTTTTAAACGTCTTTTGGCCAAATCTAAATCCTTTTTAGGGATTTTCTGAGTCTTCTTTTGAAATCCATGAATCAATAAAATTATCTTACCCGAAATCACCGCAAATAAAATTCGATACTGATTTCCCTGATATACGGTACGTAGTTCCCATAAATTACGTTCTATGTTGCTTATTAGCGGATATCCAATATCAGGACCAAACTCAGATAAAAGCAGTAGATTTCTAAGTATTTTAGCTTTTGCTTTAGGAAGCTGGGCATCAATGAATTCCTTCACTGGTTGCCGTTCCCTTTCTGTATAGTAAATAATTTTCCAATCCATGTTTACATTATAGCATATATGCTATAATGAATATCTAAGTAATGGGAATAAAAAAATAAGGGATTGTATCTATGAATATAGGAAAATTAACTCCTGAAGAAGTTAGAATTATTGATATAGCCTTAGCTGAACTAAATAGCGGGCTAGGAATTGAAGCAGAAATTGTCTGGGAAGAAGCTGGATTATTGATACAGCAGGTTAAAGAGGCAGGTATTGTTAATACCAATAAGGAGCGATAATATGTCTGATGAGCTTCTCAACAAAATAATACAAGAACTCTTGAGTGCAGAAACAATTGATATTGATGATATAGTTTTTTTCAACGGTGGTGCATATGTACTTCCACAACGGCCCGGGCAACCGGTTTTTGATATCAGGGCTATATTAAACTATGCTAAAGATAAAGGCATTAACCCTTCCCAGCTAACCGATAAGGAATTGGAAACATTCGTTACTAATTGGGATGAGCTGGCCGAGCCGTATAAGAACGGAACGCTTAAAATATCCGAGAGCCTGCCATATGATTATGATGATTTTTATAAAAAATATGGCATTCCGGACAAAAGGAGTCCAGAAGAAATCCTGGAACTAATTAAAGGTTACATTGCCCATGCAGAAGAAAATCTTATCACAGCAGAGCAAGCACTCCCTGCACAGTTAGAGGCGATAAAGGCAGATAAGGAGGACTAATGGAATGGATGAATATACAGAACTCCATGAATGCTTGCATAAATTTAAAACGGATATTCGGGGATTGTATTTGTATGGCTGTATCGCCCAGATAATTGTTATATATTTTCTATTATTTTGAGTTTCCACCCAGTAGCGGCCAGGTTTTTCTAGTTAATCTTACCCAAGATAATGTAGTATTATCTTGAGTAGCTAAAAATTCGATGTTGATATATTGGGCTTTACAAACAACCAAAAATCCTGAAGGGTTGATATTTATCTTGTGTTCAAGGAGGATTCCTCAAAATGAGGAGTCCAAAACTTCCCCAAAATGGGGAAGTTAAAAGTCTCGGACGGAGGCGATAGAAAATCAGTTAACCAAAATGGTGAACTGAAAAGTCCTCATTTTGAGAAAGGTTGAGTGGCTATCCAACCATGTAGTGGTAGGCAAAGTGCCTACTATTTTTACTGCCCCAGTTATTGTTGTTTAGATTGGCCTGCGGTATGGCAAATTATTTAGTTATAATGATATAATGTGGTATTTATCCCGGTACAACCGGGTCTTTTTGTTTTCACGAGGTTTCTCATGCCTTATCTCCTTTTCGCCCTGGTATTAACCAGGGCTTTTTTTATGACTATTTTTAAGGAGGAAGATAAAAATGGAAAATAAGAAAACACAAGAACTGGTTGATATTTTAGAAGTACAGGGCGTAAAGGCGCATGGTTTTGGTATTATACCAAAAATTGTAATGCAAGATACACGGTTATCTGTTACGGCGAAGGCAATTTATGCGTATTTTTGTAGTTTTGCAGGTGCAGGCAGCCAGGCATTTCCCGGAGTCAAAAAAATATGTATAGATTTAGGAATCACTAATGATACTTTTTTAAAGCACAGGAAACAGCTAGAACAGCACGGCTACATAATAGTAAAAAATGTAAGAGACGGAGGGAAGTTCTCCCGGAATATATATGTGATTACCGAGAAACCCGAAAATACGGAGTTTCCACCGTGTCCTAAAAAACCCGATACGGTGAAAAACCGACACGGTGAAAAACCGTATCGGAAGAATCATGATACTAAAATCAACAGTAATATAAAATCAACAAATAATAATAAAAACAACAACAACGGCGTTGTTGATTTTATTTCCATTTTTTCTGAACAAGGAATAAATATCAAGCCCGTAATACATAAAAACCCGGAAGTGTTTACTGATTTTACTGAAAAGGATATTAGGCTAATTGCTGAAACCCTTGCTAAGAAACAGGGCGAAGGAAAAATCCTGAACCCAGTAGGAATGTTGTTGTCAGACCCGCGCGCCGTGGCCGAGGCGATCTTAACGGGCAAATTTTATCCCAGTAAAAAAACAACAACAACAAAGTACGATGATGCTGAGATATATGTACCGCCACCGGGAATTTACTGAACCGTACCGATTTCTTGAAAGAAATGATAAGCGTGAATCAACCGCAACTTTCCTTAAACGCTTGCCAGAACCAAATTTGTTTTTATAATACGACCGCGGAATCCGCACTCGAATAAAAAAATACTGAAAGGAGTAATAAGTATGAATTTTAAAATTGGAGACAAAATCTGCTTTGGAACCGAATCCTTCGGGAAGAAAATCCACCGCAGAGGCACGGTAGTCGAAGAACACCCAAAATATTATGTTATTGAAGTTGCTGTACCAGCACACAAAGACAGTACGGAGAAGACCAGAACATTTCGTGAAACAATTCACAAATGTTCTGATATGCGGGCCTTTGCGTATATGAAAGGCCAGTATGACGGGAAAGTTTGTCCCGAAGAAAAGTTGTTGCGGCGGTATCAAAGTGAAAAGAGCTTAACTTTATGCAGATAGGAAGTGATTTCATGACGCAGCTTGAAGAATTTTTAAATGATCTTACTAGGAGGGGGTATTCTTTTAATACCATTAAAGCGTACCGACATGCGCTTAAATTACTTGAATCGTATAAACTTGACGGCATTACCACATCTGATTTAATGAACGAATTATCAAATGACTGGGAAGCAAGCACTGTGTCTGCACGACAGGCAGCTATAAAATCGTTTTTTAAATGGCTTGAAGATGCAGGAAAAATCGAATACAATCCTGCAGATGGACTTGGCTGCGTTCGTCAAAAACAAGCATTGCCCAGGCCCATCCCGAAAGCGGATCTAGATAAGATTTTTGCGGAAGTGAAAAGTCTTAAGATTGTCCCTAGAACTTATTTCTGGGCATTAAGGGATTTAGGGCTTCGGGCCAGCGAAGGCATTAATCTTGACGTAGAAGATATTTATTGGGAAAAAGGCCAGGAATCCGTCCGTGTAAAAGGTAAAGGCAACCGGGAACGACTAATCCCGTTTAACTGGAACATGGGTTGTACCCAGCATTTAAAAAGGTTATGCAACCAGCAGAAAACCGGGCCATTGTTTACTACTGGCCAAAAAGAACGGGCCACTTATGACTGGGCTTATTACTGGTGGAGTAAGCTTATGAAAGAATGCGATATGGATTATACGATTCACCAATTGCGGCATACCGCTATTACAGAATGGGTACGATCCGGCATGAATATATTGGCTGTCAGGCGTATGGCTGGACACCGGTTGCTAAGTACCACTGAAAGATATATAGAAGTTACAAATGAAGATATACGCCGAGAATTACAGAAAATCTAAGGAGGCATGGTAATGGACAACAAAATATATAGAGTCTTTGCCGGTACACCAGAACTTTTAATTCACTCCTGCCGGGTTATGTTTTTTGTCAGGCAAATAATAGACTATCTACCGGATGGCCTAGTAAATTTAACTCAGGCGCAGGATTTGCTTTTCGCTGCGTTGTATCACGATATCGGTAAATCAACCTGGCAAAATCAATGGTTTATAAGCGCAAGATACCAAATTCGGAATGTGGATTGGACGGTAATGCAAATGCACCCGATACAATCGATTAACATTATTAAAGAGTTAGGGCTATCACTCACCGAAGGAGCTAGAAAATATATTGTACAGCACCATGAACGGCCAGGCGGGAAAGGTTATCCCCATGAGATTGAACCGGATTTTTACAGTCTTATCCTTAGTGCTGCTGATACCTTTTGCGCTTGTACGGAATCCAGAGGCTACAGGCCGTATCCGTTAGACGCAGGCCAGGCACTTAAAGAGGTTAGTAGTTTTGCACCGGAGATCATTGTAGACGCTTTAAAAATTATTATTAAGAAAATTGCTTAGAAAGGAGCTGATGAAATGCAAACTAGAATTAATGATCGTAATGCCATGTTTGGCAAAAGAGTTCGGCTTTTGCGGCAGGAACGCGGCCTAACTCAGGTGGAGCTAGGTAAATTGTTGGGGGTACGATCGTATCACTCAGGGGCAATTATATCCGGTTGGGAGAGAGCTAAGCGCGAACCCAGTTATAACCAACTTTGCAAGCTTGCAGATGTTTTTGGGGTTTCAGTTGATTTTTTATTAGGCCAGGCTCCTTCCCAAGATTATAATAAAACATAAGACAGGTTGTAATTTATTATAATACCGTAAAACTGCTACTTTAGCAGGTTTTGTTTTTTATAAGCAAAAAAAGGAGGAATAAAATTGAAGACACTTGTAATTACTGAAAAGCCAAGTGTTGCAATGGACATAGGAAAAGTGCTGGGAGGATTCTCCCGGCAGGACGGATACCTGGAAAAATCGGATATGATAATTTCTTGGGCAGTAGGCCACCTGGTAGGGTTAGCTATGCCACAGGACTATGACCCAGCACTGGAACGCTGGGAATTAAATACTTTACCTATATTGCCAGAACAATTTACGCTGAAGCCAAATTCATCCACATCGAAACAGTTGAGGATTTTGCAAAACCTAATTAAAAGGGATGATATTACCCGGCTTATAAACGCTTGTGATGCTGGCCGGGAAGGTGAATTAATATTTAGAAATATAATTCAGTTTTTACGCTGCAGAAAACCACATGACAGGCTTTGGTTAAGTGAAACTACACCTGCTGCCATCAGGAGTGCTTTTTCAAATCTTCGAACTTCTGCAGAAGTAGAAAATCTCTCCTGTGCAGCTACTGCCAGAAGCCAGGCTGATTGGATTGTTGGAATTAATGCTACCCGAGGGTATACTGCCAAACATAAAGAGAAACTCACTGTAGGGCGGGTACAGACGCCTACGCTTGCACTTATCGTAGGCAGGGACAGGGAAATTGAAGGTTTTACTCCCGTGGACTATTGGGAGATTGATGCTGAATTTAGTACCGGCCAGCAGAATTACTCAGGCAAGTGGTTCCGGGGGAAAACAGCACGTTTTAATACTAGGGCAGACGCAGAAGAAATACAAGCTAAATTAAATCCAGGAAATCCTGCTAAGGTTACTAAAATAGAACAAAGAGAAAAAACCGAACAACCACCACAACTATTCAACCTTACCGACCTACAAAAAGAATGTAATAAGCGATTCGGTCTTACCGCCGAACAAACCCTAAATATAGCCCAGAAGCTATATGAAAGCCATCTTATTACTTACCCCAGAACGGACAGCAGACACTTAACAGAGGCTATGGCTACTACCCTTCCTGCCCGATTAAATACTTTAAGACGGACGGAATTAGGCCCAATCGCAAATAGCATTTCTGCAACAAGTATATCAAATAAGAGATTTATAGACGACAATAAAGTAGGCGATCATACCGCTATAATTATTACAGAAGTATCTCAAAATTTATCCAGTTTAAGTGAGAATGAAGCCAAAATTTACATTTTAGTTGCAAAGCGCATGGTAGGTATGTTTTTACCACCTGCCCGAATCCAACAGACTGTAGTTACAACCAGTTGCCAGGGAGAAACCTTCGGAAGTAAGGGAAATATTTTATTAGAGCCGGGTTGGAAAGTGCTGTATACAAGCGATACAGAAGATAAAGATACTTTTATATTACCTGCACTTACAGAAGGACAGGAAGTAACCTTAGATAGCGCTAGTATCCAAGATAAGCAAACCCAGCCACCTAAAAGACATACGGAGGCTAGCTTATTAAGTGCTATGGAGAACGCTGGAAGGCAGGTGGAAGACGCAGAAATAAGGGAAGTTCTGCAGGGAAAAGGATTAGGTACTCCTGCAACACGGGCAGCTATTATTGAAAAATTAATTAGTACCGGATATATTGAACGGCAGAAGAAGACCCTGATTGCTACTGATAAAGGAAAGCTTTTAATTGACCTGGTTGCACCTACTCTCAAGAACCCTGAACTTACCGGAGATTGGGAAAAGAAACTGCTTGATATAGAACAGGGAAAATATCATAGTAGCCTATTTATGCAGGAGATAAGACAGTTTGCTACGGAGATAGTAACAGATGTTAAGTCCCAGGAGGCGGTTACAAGTAGTTTTACATCCAGCAAGGGTATTGGTACTTGTCCGCTATGTGGAAAGCCTATAATCGAAAACAAAAAAGCATACGGTTGTTCTGGTTGGAAGGAAGGTTGTAATTTTACGGTTTGGAAGAAGGTTGCCGGGAAAACTATATCGAAGGCCCAGGCGAAGAAGATAATAAATAGCGGTAAAAGCGACCTAATTAAAGGTTTTAAGAGTAAGAAAGGGAATGAGTTTGACGCTTGTTTAAAGCTGGAAAACGGTGAAATTAAATTTGAATTTCCTGCCAGGGTACACTAAATTAATATGACCGAGGCAGAAAAACAGGAATTAATAAAGAGTTATGCAAGTTTCGGCGGGAATGTAATAGTAGATGAAGAAAAAAATCAAGTAAGGATAGAGTACCCTAATCCCAATAATGCTGATGAAATGAAAGTTACATTAATTTTTCCGATAGTAAGCTATAAAAACGAAGAAAGATTACGCCAGTTTTTTAAAGAACTAGCTGAATCGTAAGATATACGTTTGCATATTTATAAACAGTATGTTAAAATTTTATTAAATAATCCAACAAAAACATTAATTTAACCAATACTTGGTAGAAAGGGTGACAAAAACGACCCACTTTCGAGCGGGTATCCTTGTCTAGCCAGGAATTTAAATAGTGTGCAGATGCCATAATACCGGCCTTTTGTGGGCTGGTTTTTCATTGGCAAAAAAAACAACCAATCCCATCAAGACAGGTAGGCAAAATCCCTTCTCTTTTTTACTGCGAGAAAAATATCTTTATCAGGATTTCTTACCAAGAATTCAAGAAATAAACAACACAGGGTTATTTCTTTTTTCCATCTAGCCGGGCTATGCCCGGCTTTTTTATGTGCGCCCGGCATGAGCGCAGTCTAACGGGTGAAAGTCCCTAGTGCGGGTTGATAGTGCCAAGCACATAGCCAAGGGTAAGGGTGTCCTCGGTGACGAGGAATTTGGAGGAAGCCGGAGGCAAACTTCTGGTCTGACGAACAGGAATCACATCAGGCATTGTAAGCTGGGTAAGGTTGCATAACGAACTGAAGCCCAAAACTATCCGGAAGCTTACGGTGTAAATGTGGCAGATAGATGGAAGGAAAGACTGCGTTCTTACCCGGGGAGGTCTCACGGACGGACGGAAACAGAGTAAGAAGTCCGGTTGAAACAAGATTTTCGTGAGAAGTCAGCAGAGGCCATAGTACGGAGGCAGCGCGATGCCGAAGGAAGGGCCGAACCAAAGGAGGTGCGGGTCAATGATGGTTACTGAAAGTGGCGATTTAAAACACAGCCAACTTCGATTATTCGAGGACTATCTGCAAAGGGTATCTGCGGAACAGAAAGAGTATGCAGAAGTGTGCGAGTCACCTAAGATGACTGAAACCGACAGCACCGACACAAACCAGCAGAGGGAAGGATTGCTGGAGCAAATCTTGGGCAGAGACAATCTGAACCGCGCCTACAAACAGGTAAAGAGAAATAAGGGAGCGGGTGGAATTGATGGAATGCAGGTAGACGAACTACTACCCTTCCTCAAGGAAAACAAGAATGAACTTGTACAATCCCTCCGAGATGGCAAATACCGTCCAAAGCCCGTACGACGGGTAGAAATACCCAAGGAAAACGGGAAGACCAGAAAACTAGGGATACCAACCGTCGTAGACAGACTCATCCAACAAGCCATTTGCCAGGTCTTAACCCCCATCTTTGAGAAACAGTTTTCAGACAACAGCTTCGGATTTCGACCAAAAAGAAGTGCGCATGACGCGCTCAAGAGATGCCAGACCAATATCAAAGATGGCTACAAATGGGTAGTCGACATGGATTTGGAAAAGTACTTTGATACGGTCAACCAGAGCAAGCTTATCCAGATATTATCGGAAACGATAAAAGACGGACGGGTTATTTCACTCATACATAAATTTCTGCGAGCAGGAGTTATGGCGGGTGGAATATTCGAAGACAGCCCCGAAGGTGTGCCGCAGGGGGGACCATTAAGCCCACTACTTGGGAATATCATGCTGAACGAATGCGACCATGAACTGGAAAGACGTGGCCACCGTTTTATACGCTACGCAGATGACCGTGCGCCACGAAGGCGCAGAGATGCAACTGAGCGCAGCCATGCTGCACAGAAGATGAGGGAGGGCCCCTCGAAGCCGCCATACAGGTGGAGGCTTCAAACCACCTTAAGCTGCTTTGGTCAAAAGCCACGGTAGTGAGCGTTAAGGAAAAGGCGAGGCTA
>Ga0334889_1000088_pt1 | contig 143762 bp, 127 predicted proteins | sample GraSluR1_MG_2_FD_207222 | JGI IMG/M metagenome (GOLD analysis project Ga0334889, IMG submission 207222) | Sludge microbial communities from methane-producing bioreactor in Wageningen University, Netherlands - Granular Sludge_8_08-R1 | ecosystem: Engineered > Bioreactor > Anaerobic >...
CCCCGGTGGGGCTCATTGGTGGTGGTCGCGTTGGCGCCCGTTCCAGCGGCTTGCGCCGCTGGCTACAGGCTTTCGCCCCTATTGGGGCTTGGTGGTTGGCGGGTTCTGGGGTGACCGGGGTTGGGTAGGTGGGGGACCGGTAATAATTTGGCTGGGGTGAGAAATCGTGTTGGTGGCGGGAGGGATGGTGGTATAATGGCGGCTGTAGGTGGATTTTGGTGGCATTTCGGGGCCAGAGTCATGAAGACGCTGACACGGTGGGCGGCGGTTGGGTTGGTGGGGTTGCTCTTGATAGGGCCGGTGTGGGCGGATGAGGTCTATCGGCCGGAGGTGCCGATTTTGAAGGTGGCGCACGTGGGGGAGCCGGTGCCGGGGGTGGCGGGGGCTACTTTCTACTATTTCTATCCGCCGGGAATTGACGGGGCGGGAAACGTGCTGCTAACGGCCTGGATGGTCGGCCCCGGCATCGATTACAGCAACGATGGGAGCCTCTGGTACGGCCCGCCGGGAGCGATTCAGATGCTGGCGCGGGAGGGAGACCAGGCTCCGGGCATGGCGCCGGGGGTGGTCTACGTCGACGTTACGCCGTTGGCGGTGGTTTCGGAGACTGGTCTGATTGCGTTTGCGGCGTATGTTGCGGGTCCGGGGATTGTGGCGTACGAGAACGACGGAGTGCTGTACTGCGGCTATCCGGGGGAGTTCCAGAAGGTGATGCAGACGGGCGAGCCGGTGCCGGAGATCGGTGCGGACGTGTATCTGGACGGGATGTACGCCCCGGGGGCGTTCATGAGCGACAATGGGACGTTGTGCATAGGGGCGGACATCTGCGGGCCGGAGTTGGATTCGCATGCGCGGGCGTACTGGGTGGGCCCGCCAGAGAATCTGGAATTGGTGATCTGGCACGGCATGCCGGCGCCGGGGTGTCCGACGTGCGATCCGGCGGTGATTCTGGCGTGGGCAAGTTGGATCTCGTGCAACGATGTGGGTCAGGTGGCGTTCAATGGTCGCATGAGCGGGCCGGGGATCACGGGGTTCAATGACCAAGCCCGTTTTTTGGGGTCGCCGGGGGATTGGGAGATGGTGCATCGTGATGGGCAGGCCATGCCGGAGTTTGGGTATAACGTGACGATCCGGTCGGCGACGGGGCTTATGTATGCGTTGAACGCGTATGGGGACAAAGTGAGTCGGATTCGGTTGCAGGGGCCGGGGATCACGGAGGCGAATGACTGGGTGCTACTGGCGGGCTACGCGGAGGACGCGGAGATGGTGGTGCTGGCGCGCGATGGCGACCCCGTGCCGGAGGCGGGGGAGGATGTGTACGTCGCGTTTGCTGCCGGTGGGATTGTCGACAATCTGCGACAAGTTCTGTATCGATTGACGCTTGGCGGTCCCTGTATAGATGATTCCAATCGTTACGCGGTGTACTACGGGCCGTATGAGGATACGCGAATGATCCTACGCGATGGCGATCCGGCGGCGTACTTCCCGAGTGGCACCGTCGTGAAAGGCTGCGGCGCGGTTGAGAGCTTCCTGGCCATGAACGACGTAGGGGATTTCCTGACGCTCATCGGGATTCAGCAGGTGGGTGGGGAAGGGGGCTACGTTCTCTGGGTACGGCGCGGTTTGACTGGTCAGTGTGTTCCTGTGCTGGAACCCGGCCAGGAAGTTTGGGGTCGGACAGTTGCGCCCACGAGCTCAGGAGCATTGGGGTACTACTGGGACGGGACGGGTGGTGCTGACGGTCAGCCGCAGAGTTTCAATGACGAGCGGCAACTGGCGATTCTGCTGGATTTCACGGATGGGACGATGGGCGTGTACCGGATCGGGCCGCCGTTGTTGGGTGACATTGACGGCGACGGTGAAGTGACGGCGGTCGAGCTGGCGGCATTCGCGGATTGTGTGACGTATCCGGGCGGGCAGGGCACCACGGAGTGTGCCGCGTTCGATCTGGACCTTGACGGTGACATTGACATGGAGGACTTTCGGATGCTGCAACTCCTGGTCGGCGAACCGCGATAGGCGCCGCGGCCCGCAACAGTCCGCGCGGCGGTGGCCGCTTGGCATTCAACGTTGGCCAGGGGGGGCCAACGGCTATGGGCCTGACGGCGCTGCGGGGGGTGCCAAAGGCACCGCTCCTTCACAGGCGCGGTTCGGGTGGCGGTGCCGGAGGAACGGCCGGGGGTGCTCAGAAGCAGGGCTTCATTACACGTGCGGCTCGGTTCGAGCGGGGCTGAGTAAACCAGAAGGGCGGCCGTCTTACGATGGCCGCCCTCGGGTCGTTGAGAGAAGGAGGAGCAAGGAGAAGGTCTGTCGCAGCAACCTAATCACCCAGTCATACGACCTGGGCGGGGCGGGGTTCGGAGGCAGTGCAGAAAAATCTTGTCGGTCCGCCGGCGGCTGTGTGGTGCAACGGCTGGGCGGCGGCCAAGTGGTGCACGGTCTGCCGGTTGGCCGGGGGCTGGGTGATGCGCGGCTGGGCGGCCGAAAAAAAAAGGCGCCGGAAACCGGCAACCGGCCTATTGAACCGGTTGCCGATTCGGGCGGCCGTGTTATACTCCACGCATGGGTTGGGTTTCAGGGCCGGCATGGTAAGACTCGGTCCGTGGCCGGGGGCGAGGTATTCCAGCTCAACTCCGGGCCGCCGGCGTTGAAGTTATCGGTTGGCCAGAAACCGGTTTTTATCGGGTCCTGGAGTTTGGCTGGCCTCGTGGGTTCGACGAAGGGCTCACTCGGCGCCCAGCCTCGTGCGGGGCACGGGCGTCGGCCGCAGTTCGCGCCAGCCGGATGGCTTGCTCGTTCGGCTGGGAGCAGTCGGCGACCGCGGAGCAAATGGGAAGACAAATGGTGCGGATTGGGGGAACGACCGCACGACGTAGGCGGTTCCACAGAAACCGGATCGAAGCCGAGACGCCGGCGTACTGACACCCGGCGTTGGCCGTCATGATGGCAGGAGAACCTCATGAGCCAGCTGCTATACAACCTGCATAACCACACGCCGTTCTCGGACGGCGCCTACACGATCGACGAGATCGTCGAGGCCCACCTGGACATGGGCTTCAACATGGCCGGGATCGGCATTTGCGACCATTTGTTCTGTACGCCGTCCTCGCGCGAGGTGAACAGCGAGCGGGACTTCGAGCGGGTCTTCGCGCGCGAAACGCGCGAGTACGTCAAGCAGGTGCGGGCCGCCCGCGAGCGCTGGGCCGGGAAGGTCAAGATCTACTGCGGGGCCGAGGTCAACTGGCAGATGAACAAGGCGATGCTGGCCTGCGTGCGTGACATGCTCGACGGCATCGAATACCTGATGTTCGAGTACGTTGACTGGGCCGGCCTGACGACTCTGGCCAACCAGGCGCGGCGCTGGCCTTGCCCGGTGGGGCTGGCGCATTCGGTAGTGGCCGACCAGTTTCCGTCCACGTCCATGGACCAGGTTGTGAGGACGCTGGCCAACGCCCGCATTTTCTACGAGATGAGCGCGAAGTTCATCCCGCTGGAGAACCACGACCGCTGGTTCAAGATCGTGCCGAACCACCGCGTCCGCGTTGCCATCGGCACGGACACGCACGACGACCTGTCGGTGCTCCGCCACCTGCCGCGCATGCACGAGTATGCACTGCGCCACGGTCTGGGCGAGAAGCTCTTCGTTCCGCCGGTGCCGGAGGAGAAGCCCGCCGCGGTCGAGAAGTGAACGGCCACAAGCTGCCTTGCGCGGCTTGGGCTTCTGCGGAGCGCTGGGCAAGCGGCAACCCGACGACGAACCGGTCTCGCAGCAGGTAGATTGACCCCCTGGTGTGACTTGCGCCGCGCTGCGCAGCGGGGGTGGCAGTCACTCGCGACCGTAGTTCTTGAGTTTCCATTCCCGCCGGGTTGCCTTTGTCCGCAGCTTCTCTTCTATGGCGGGTGACAGCCGACGCCACAAGCCGCGCCAGGTGTTTGGATCAGCTCCGAAGCCGGCGGAGTACGCCTTGAGCAACCTTAGCCAATCCGTCCGTGTCAGTCCGGGCAGGGCCCGGAGGCTCACGTGCAATGCCAGCAGGGCTCGGGCACGCGCGTGCCACCCGGGTCCGCGCGGTGCGCGCCGCAAGCCGTCCATGTCGATCCACAGCAGCCGGTGGTCGGCGTGGGGGACGACCAGGATATTGCTGGCTTTGCAGTCGCGGTGGGCAAAGCCGCGCTCTTCGAGGCGGCGCAGGTGCGCGGCCACTTTCTCGGACAACTCGCGTTTCAGGCGCGACCAGGCGGGGCCGGTCGTCGCGTCGCCGGCCTGCCGGAGGTAGGTTTCCAGGTCGATACCGCCGGGGATGGCCTCGGTGATCAGCACGCTGTCCAGCACCCAGGGTCCGATGCGGCGTTCCAGGGCGGCCAGGGGGCGGGCGGCGGGCACGTGCCGGTGCAGCAGGGCGTGGCCCATGCGCCAGCCGCGCAGGCTGCGTGAGCGGCCCAGCGCCTGGCTCAGGCGCCGGCGCCAGTCGCGGGCGCGCGGCCGCTTGATGATTACGGGGAGGTTGCCGTCCGGGTGCGGCAGCAGCGCGCGCCGGACGATCGCCGAGTGCGAGTCCTTGCAGTCGGCCGCCGCGCCATCCTGGAACCAGCGCAAGGGGTTGGCAAGCTGTGCCCGCCACCAGGTGCGTTCGAGCACGGCGTGCGAGGCGCGCGACTCGGAGCTGGCGTGTTTGGTGCGCACGAGAACAACGGCGCGCCAGCGGTCGTCGAGTTGCAGACGGGAGAAATAGCGGCCGTCGCGCTGCGTGCGTCGATCGCGCTGGGTGCCCAGGCGTTCCGCATGTGCGCGGGCGGCGTGCGTCAGGGCCTGCACCAGGCCCGCGAATGTGAGGCCCAAGGCGCGCCCGTGCGGAAAGGCGTGCTCATACTCGTCGCGCCAGCGCACGTAGGCGCGCAGGAACCGCAGGCGATCCGCGACGCTGCTGTAGCGCCGGAACCATTGATTAAGTTGGGCCAGGTTGCGCACGACGGCGTGATCGCTGATGGGGACGCCCAGGCGGGCGCTGTGCAGGTCCACGAAGAGGGCGCGGTAGCGCCCGGCCGCGACCGGCTGCACCAGGATGTTCGCGGCGTGCATGTCCAGGTGTTCGAAGCCGGCCTGGTGGGCGCGGGCGATGAGCTCGCCCAGCAGTTCGACCAGATGGTGCGTATCACGCCGCCGTCGGGCGGCGCTGTCATCGCTAACGACCTGTAGCCAGAATTCGTTGAGCGGGTAGGCCGGCTCGGCTGCCTCGGTTACCAGGACGTCGCAAGCGCGGTCCTCGCGGCGCAGTTGGCGCGCGTAGGCGGCGGGCGTCACCGCTGGAATTCCCGCGCGCAGCGCGAACAGGCCGCCTTGCCATTCCGACTCGCACGGCGAGCGGCGCAGCCAGGAGCGCAGGCGGGCGGTCAGGCCCGCCCCGGAGTAGTACTTGATGTAGTAGGTCCGGCCGGCAAGCGTCGCGCGCCAGACCTCGCGGCGGGCGTTGCGTTTGACGAGTTGCCAGCCCTGTGACCGCGGGTCTTCCCAAGCCGCGCTGGGCACGCGGTTGAGGACGCGCTCGAAGTCCGCGCGGTAGGTCCACTCCTGGTTGAAGAATGTGCCGCGCTGCTCGGTGGGGGCGGGCGGGGGCTCGTCCACGCGTGGTGCGCGGCGCGAATCCTCGCCCTGCTGCGCAGGGAGACTTGCCACACTTACATCCAGCTTTGCCGTGTCCATGAACCTGAAGCGTGGGTTGTGGACGATAGTGGCCGCGTCCGCTACGGCCGACGCATTCTACGCTCCGCGCAGGTGTCCGATCAATGCGTCGTTTCGCCGTGAGGTGCCGGTCGTGAAGACGGCCTGTTGCGCACCGGACCGCAGCCTAACACCGGGCGCGCTTCAGCATGGCGCCATACCCGCGATTCTAACGGTCCGCCGGCAGGCGCTGGTAGCGTGCATCCGCCTCCACGTAGGTCAGCATTTCATCATGCTCATCGAGCGTTAGCACCGCGCCAAACGGCCAGAAATCCTCCTGCACCAGTACGCGCGGCCGGCCGTCGGCGGGCGGCAGCGGCCGCAGCAGGCGCGTGTAAGTACCACGGCCCAGCGTCAGGGAACCTTCGAACAGGTGTGGCTGCGAGCTGCGGGCGACCTGGGCTTCCGCTACCGACTCGATCGGCTTGCACACGAAAGTCGGCCCCGGCCGAAACGCGCGCCTGTAGGTGCGGCCGTTGCCCAGCTTGATGGCGCGCGTGACTTCGGTCGCGTCCGCCGCCCGCTCCTCGCGCACTTCGATTGACAGTCCATCACCGACGTACGTTCTGAAATCGTATTCGTAAGCCGTGGCGCGCGGGCCGATGCTCCAGGCGGTCTGCTCGTCGAAGCGGTCGGCCACGCGGCGCACCACGTTGCCCTGGTAGCCCAACTCACCGCGGCGGCCGAGCGGGCGCCGCTCGATGCGCAGCCCTTCGGATCCGCGCAGGGTCTCGCCGGTGAACAGCAGCTTGACCGGGAGCCGCCCCCACCACGACACCACGCCCTCGCGCGTCAGCAGCGCTGCCAGCTCAGCTCCAGCCCGTTGGGCCGCATCCATGTCCGGAACGAGCTTACTGGGCCGAAAGGTCAGCCCGCGAGCCATCTTCTCGGCCGCCGCGTGCGCCGCGGCGCGGTGCCGCTCGTTGGTATAGACGTAGAAGATGGCAACCTCCGCGGGTGATTTTGACAGGACCCAGGCGGCGTCGATCGCGTGTCGATTGCGCGATGGATCGGGATGTCGTAGAACACTTACGGTCGCGCCGTCGTGGCGCTGCCACTGCTCAACGCGCAGGGCGCCCTCATCCAGCAACAACCAGGCATAGGCGGCGAGATCGTGCAACAGGTCGGTCGGTTGACGCCCGCCGGCCAGCCAAGTGCGGAAGACCCCGATCGACCAGGCCGGGAAGCCCTCGGCCGTCCCGCCGATGTAGCAGCCGGCCACCTCGGGGAAAGCCGCCAGCCCGGCTTGCCAGTCCGGTTCGAAGGCCAGCTCGATGCCGACGCGCGCACAGGCCTGCTCCGGCGAGACGCTCAGCTTCTCATCGTCCAGCCGAATCGAGCTGCAGACCTTGTCCAGCAGCTTCAGGTCGGCCAGCGTCAATTGGGTCATCGGCGTGTACCTGACGGTGATCACGTCTCCGCCCGGCAGGACGGCCATTCGCAACACTGATTCGCGCGTGATCTCGTAACGGCGCCAGCGCCGCCGCTCCAACTGCTGCACTTGGACGCCATGGAAGGCGCCGATGCGTGCCGGCACGGGCGTGTCCGCCCCGGTGCTCACGAGGCCGCGCAGCAAGTCCGCCGGCGGTTCAAACGCGCCCTGGCGAGCAAAGCCAAAACGAATGAGGCGGTCGATGTCCCATTGCTCGCGGCCGGGCGCCCCGCGCCGAACCGGCAGGATGAATGCCTGTGGATCGCGTCGATCGACGTGCCACCCGCGCGGCGCCCGTGCCCGCAGCGGCGTGTCGGGAATCTTGTACTCCTCCCCCAGGGCCACCTTCCGCTCAACTTGAACCAACGCCAGCCCAAGCGTGCCGAGCAGCACCACCGCGCTGGCAATCAGCAGCAGGACCGGTCGGCCCGGCCTGGATCCCGAGTACACTTCCGTCATAGGCCGCCATCATACGGGCTGACCGCCGTCCTTTGAATGGCCGGCCGCACGAGCCCGCTGATCGAGAAGTTGCCGGCCGCCGCCCGCGGCTGGGCCTGTCGGCGGTTATCATCAGCGGCCTGACGTTCGCTCGAGCGCCGCCTAGCCTCAGTAATCAGGTGCTGCACGTGCCACGCCGACCCGCAAAACCTGCGCACTTTCAAGCCGGCCGGCCGGCTCGCAATGCAGGGGCTGCCGGCGGGGCGCGCGTGGACGAGCTCCTGTCCGCCGCTCTCGCCGCCCGCGCGGGGCTGCGGGCCGACCCTCACACCACCGCCTTCCGCATCGTGCATGGCGCCGGCGACGGTGTGCCGGGCTTGGTGATCGAGCAGCTCGGCGACGTCCTGGTGGCCCAGGTGCACTTGGGGCGGCTGGCGCTGGACGAAGGGGCGGTTCGGGGGCTCTGCCAGGCCGCCGCTCAGCAGCTCGCCGCCCGGGCCGTCTACCGCAAGATGTTTCCGGCGGATCGCAGCGCCACACGCCCGGACCTGGAGCAGCTTCACCACGACGCGCACCCCTGGATCGGCGAGCCGGTCGAGCCGGAATTCCCCGTGCTGGAAGACGGCTTGCGGCTGCTCGTGCGGCCGTACGACGGCTTTGCGACCGGCGTTTTCCTGGAGCACCGCTTAAATCGGCAGCGCATCCGCGAGCTGGCCCGTGGTCGCCGGGTCCTCAACGCCTTCGCCTACACGTGCGGATTCACGGTCGCCGCGGCTGTCGGCGGCGCGGCGAGCACGGTGAGCGTTGATGTGGCCGGCAAGGCGCTCGATTGGGGGCGCCGCAACCTGGAGGCGAACGGCGTTACGGTGGCTGACCACGCGCTGATCCGCGCCGACGTATTCGACTACTGTCGCCGGGCCCAGCGACAGCAACGCACGTTCGACCTGATTATCCTTGATCCGCCGACGCTTGGCCGCACGCGCCGGCCGGCGAGCGTGTTCTCGCTGGCGGAAGACCTCGACCGACTGGTCGCGGCCGCGTTGCCGCTGCTGGCCGCGGACGGCTTGCTGCTGCTGTGCACGAACCACCGGGGGACATCGCACCGGCGGCTTGAAGCCGCGGCGCAGGCGGCGGCCGGGCAAACGGGCCGGTCCGTGGGCGTCGTGGCGCGGCCGAAGCTGCCGGCCGATTTTCCGGGCGATCCGGACTACGCCAAGGCAGTGCTGCTGCGCTTGTAGTCGTCGTGGCGCCGATGGGCGGCTATGCGTGGCGAATTGGCGCGAGCTGGATTACAGGAAGCGGTCCTTGACGATTTGCCACAGGCCCTGGCCAACGCCGGTCAGGCTTTCGCCCGCTACGATGCCCGCGCAGAGCGCCACCCAGTAGCGCTTGCTCCAGCGCGAGCACCAGCGGCCCAGCACTGTCGCCATGACACCGCCGGCGAGCATCGAGAGCGAATTCCACGCCGGAATGACCAGTCCCAACCCCAGGCTGGCGCAGCTTGGCATGAAGCGCCGTAGCTTGCCGGGCAGCGTATGTTCGAGAATTGGGAACAACACGCCGACGCCGGCGGCAATGATCATCGCCAGGCCGGTGCCTTCCGGAATCGCGCCGAAGCCGGTTTGGAACAGCTCCGCGACGGCCTTCCACGCGGCCACGGCGGGCGCGGGCCATTCCGGCGTGAGAAGCTGCTCACTCGGGTTGGGGAACATGAAGAGGTACACCGCGGAGCCGGTCAGCGCGCCCGCCAGCACGCCGAACACCTGGGCCAGCGTCTGCCATTTCGGTGCGGCACCCAGCAGGTGTCCACATTTGAGATCGTGCAGCAGGTCGGCACATTGGCTGGCGGCCCCGCCCGCCACGTTCGCAGCCATCAGATTCGCCGCCGCACTCCCGGGCGTCACCACGCCGAAGATGAGCTGCGTGACCTTGCCCATGGTTCCCACCGGCGTGATGCCGGTCTCGCCCGAGACGCGCGCGGCCACGACGGCCAGCACGACCGACACCAGGACGCCGAAGATCGCCGCCCACCAGAGGATCTGGAAGAATGAGACCTGAAGCACGACCGACAGCAGCAGCGCGATCAGCAAGCCCGCGAACAGCCAGCGCGGCGTGACGTCGCTGGCCGCCGAGAGGTCGGACGGCCCCGCCGAGCGGCGCCCGATCCCCGTTATGGCGGCCGCCACGGAGCGCCACGAGAAGGCGAAGGAGACCAGCGACGATACCACCATGAGCGTGACGCCCGGATACAGCAGCCATTGCAGCATGTCGCGGAAGTTGGGGCTGACGGGGCGGTAACCCGTGCCGGCAACGAGGCGCGCCACGGCGGCCTGGTAGTCCGGGTCCGGGCTGACGGCGCGCAGCGCCGCGATCTCGGCGGTGCTGAGGACGCCGTGAGCCTGGAGGGTCTTCGTGTCGTCGTCATATGTGACCCGACCGGCTAATTCCTCCGGCAGGGTGGCGCCAGAGGGCATGAACGAGTCTCCGGCACGGGCGTGCAGGCTTTCGACTGCGGCGCGGAATGCGCTCATCTGTCGCGCGGAGCGCGGATGCTTCGATTCCCAGACGTCGGCGGCCTGCAGTAGCGCGGCGCGCTGCGTTGCGCTGAGCGGCCCTTGGACGACCAGACGCCGCTGCGCCCGGTCGTACGTCACCAGTCCCCGGCAGTTGCGCGGGAAGCTGAAGTGGCGGGGGAAGTCCGCCAGGGGCGCGCCGATCTGCAGCTCCTGCGTGGTTGGGTAGTCGAACCAGGCGGCCAGTGTCTCCGCGGCAGCGTGCAAATCGCCGGTTCCCGCCAGCCGGGCTACTGCCGCCCGGTCAAGTGCTCCGGTGGCCCGCAGCACCTTGCGCTCGGCGTCGTATTCCAGCGGCAGCCCCGCGAGCATTTCCGCCGCCGGCGCCTCAGCGAGCGGCGCAGCCAACTCCAGTTGTGACCGCACGTACAGCTTCTGGACGGCCTCGCGATAGCGCACGTCAGCGCTGAGTGCCAGTAGCGCCGCACGCTGCGCAGCCGTCATGACGCCTTTCCACTCCAGGAGCCGGCGGTCCGTGTTGTAGGTGGCGTGAGCCGCAAGTTCCGGCGAAAGCCTCACGCTGTTCGGCAGCGCGTGCAGGGATTCAGCGACGACCAGTTCCAGCTTGCCTGTGGCGATCAGGCGCGGCGCGCAGACGGCGTAGGCCAGCAGCGCGCCGAGCGCCAGCGACACGCCGGCCCGCAGGCCGATCAGCCCGCCGACGCCGACCATCAGCAGGCTTGGATCCAGCGCGAGGGTCAGTGTCCTGGCGGAGAAGCCGTGTAGCGCGAATGGCAACCCGAGCGGGCTGACGCCGAAATGGCCGGTAGTCAGCGTGACGGTGGCCGCGGCGAGTGCGGCCGCGCCAAGGGCCAGGACGCGTCTGACGGCTTCGCGCCCGCGCGCGTACATCTCGCGCAGCGTGACAGCGCTGGCGATGCCCATCGGGAAGGGCAGGTTGTTCCACAGCAGCATCTGCCGCCGCAGGAGGACGGCGACCATGATGCCGACCAGCGCGACCGACAGCACCCAGAGCGCGAGGTAGTGCCAGGTCAGCGTCGTGCCGGTCATTATTGCCAGGGCGGGAATGGGCGCGATCAGCCCGGCGGAGGCGATTGACGCGCCGGCCGAGCAGGCGGTCTGGTTGATGTTGTTTTCCAGCAGCTCCCAGCGACGCACCCGGCCGCCGCTCAGGCCATGCAGTCCCATCCAGAAGCCGTAGCTGAGCAAAGCCGCCACGATGGACATGTTGATGGACCAGCCGATCAGCAGGCCCACGTAGATGTTGCAGGTCGATAGGACCGCCGCCAGCACCATGCCCGTCAGTACGGCGCGCAGCGTGAATTGTGGTGTGTATAGATCGAGCGGGCGCGGGCGCAGCTCGCCGGAGTCCTCGGATTGATCGGGCGGGGGAACCAGCGCGTGAAGTGGAGCCGGATTGGACTCGTCGGGCGGCGCGCTACTCAACGTAACCTTCTCCTCCGTGAAAAAGTCCAACCCGCTGATGGTTCAATCAGGATGTTACGTGCGCCGGTTAACCGCCGTCAACTGGCGGCGGGCCGACGCCGCAGCGCACTTGGACTGACGTGCGGCCGGCACCGTGGGCGCGCAGTGCACTGCCGGCGCGGCCCGCGCCGCGGATGTGTTGACCGGATCATTGTCAGATTGTGTTTACCCCCGATACAGCCAAGAGCCGACCGGATGCGCACACACGTCGCGCAGTGCGCGGCCACGTCGCGTGCACAGTCAGGGTGCCGACCGGCTTATTCCGCCCGGCACCTGCGTGCCGGGGCGGCGCAGGCGCGCGGCACGCGACTCGGCTCGGTCGCCGTCCGGACGCACCGCGACCGCCGGGGCCTAATCGCCCGTGAGGTTGTTGAACCCTTCGCCGATCGCGTCGCCGATTACGTCGAAAGCCGAGTCGATCGTGTCTTCGATCAGGCCGAGCGCGCCTTGTCGCACGTAGGTTCTGAGCACGTCGTTGCAGCCGGCGCTCAGCAGCGCCACCGCCAACATCAGCGCGAGAATTGCGCCACGCACGCATTTCCTACCGTACACGCCACGGATCACCTTTGCCTGTCTCGGTGTCGCTTTCATCAGAAGCTCCGGCATCCAATGCACTTGTGGAACGCCTGGGCCGCACACGGCGGGCACCGGCCGCGTCCGCCGGCCAGACGGTGCAACGCGCGTGCCAGGTGGCCGGCGGTTCCCCCGGTGCAACAAGCGGGGTAGAATGCACTGGCGTGGCCGGCGGCGCTTGACGCCACGGTCCGACTCAGATCGACCAGGCGGACCGCGCCGTCCTGCCGCGTTCGCACGGGAGCTACGGGATGCTCGACGTTCGCTGGCGCTCCGCGCCGGGTCAGACAGAGTCACTGGTCGCCGCACTGCAGGCCGTCCTGGGCCGGGCCGGCGTGCCGCGCTCGTACGATGAGCTGGTCAGCCTGTTGGGGTTGGGGGCGCTGACGGTGGCGGTGCCGGGCGAGTGCCTGGGCTGGTGGCCGGCACACGCCCGGGACGCCGCCCTGGCGGAGACGGCCGCCATGCTCGGCCTGCGGCTGCGCGAACTGCATCCGCCGGCGGCGGCCGAGCGATTGGCCGATGCGGCCGAGTTCGTCGTCCATTTCCGCGATAGTTACATGCCGCTGATGCGTGCGGCGCTGGAGCACGAGCAGCCGCTGCTGGCCTGGTGCGGCTGGCCGGCACCGCTAGAGCGCCACTGGGGCCTGGTCAACGCGTATCGCGGCAACCAGTTCAGCGGCTACACGCTGGGTACTACTGAGCCGGCCCCGCTGATGGGTCCGGCGCTCCAGGTTTATGTCGTCGAGGGGCTCGAAGCCGCGCCGAGTCTGACGCCGTCGGCGCTGTTCGACCATGCCGCTCGTGTGACCGTCGCGGGGTTTACGGGTCGCCTGTCGGTGGGCGAGTCAGTCCGGACGGGCCGGCGCGCCTATGAAACCTGGCGGGCGGCGACGGTGCAGCCGGAGGCTTGCCCGCGTTGCGCGGAGCGCTCGTATCGCTGTCAGGCGCGCTTCATTGTGCAGTTGGTGGACGTGCGCGGGCAACTGGCGCATTGGCTGCGGGGACTGGCCGCGGAGCTGGCCGGAGTACGGGCGGATGCGGCGTGCGACTGGGCGGCGACCTGTGGCCGCGTCGTTCGGCGATTCGAGCATTTCGCGAGCGCGGACCACTTGCACGGGCAACTGGCGACCGAAGCCGGACGGGCGGAACTTGCTGCCGCCATCGATGAGGCCTCCCGGCTAGAGGGCGCCATTTGTCAGCAGCTGGCGCGCGATGCGTGGGATTAGTAGGGGAGCACCAGGGCGTATGAGCCAGGTCATCAGTGAGGTTGCCCGTCGCCACCTGACGTGGGCGCTCGTTGACGGCGTTGGACCGCTGACTTTCACCCACCTGCTCAATCGCTTTGGCGACGCGGAGCGGGCCTGGGGCGCCACGGCCGGGCAGTTGGCGGACGTGCAGCGCATCGGCGTGAAGCGCGCTGACAGCATAGCCCGGGCGCGGGAGTCGGTTGAGGTTGAGTGCGAGATCGAGACAGCCGCCGCCGACGGCGTGCGCATTATTTGCCGGGAGGACTCGGACTACCCGCCGGGGTTGCGGCAGATTCCAGACGCCCCGATCGTGTTGTATGTCAAGGGTGAGTATCGAGATACAGACGCCATCGCCGTCGCGATCGTGGGCAGCCGCCGCTGCACGATCTACGGCAGCGAGCAGGCGCGGCGGTTCGGCGAGTTGCTGGCGGGGGTGGGCATGACGGTCGTCAGCGGCCTGGCGCGCGGGATTGACTCGTTCGCGCATCACGGCGCGGTGGATGCCGGCGGCCGGGCCGTCGCCGTGCTGGGATCCGGCCTGACGTCCATCTATCCGCCGGAGAACCAGGCCCTGGCCGCCAAGGTGCTGGAGCACGGGGCCTGGATCAGCGAGTTGCCCATGCAGGCGAGCGTGCGGCGGGAGAACTTCCCGAGCCGCAATCGGATTATCGCCGGCATGACGCTTGGCACGTTGGTGGTCGAGGCGGCCGAACGCAGCGGCGCGCTGATCACCGCGCGGCTGGCCAGCGAGTACAACCGCGAGGTCTTCGCCATCCCGGGCCGGCTACAGGAACCCATGTCGATGGGGACGAACGCGCTGATTCGCAGCGGGGCGGCCAAGCTGGTCACCGGCCTGGATGACCTCCTGGAGGAGCTCGGCGACGTCGGGTACCAGCTTCAATTGCGCCGCTCGGAGGGCGGTGGGGGGGTGCTCACGGCAGAGGCCGCGCGGCCGGCCGCACCGGCGGCGAGGTCGTCCGGTCCCGCGCAGCTCTCCGCGGCGGAGCGGCGGGTGTTGGAGGTTGTGCCGCCCGACCCCGTCCTGCAGGACGTCGTGATGCGGGCAGCGGAACTGCCGCCGGGCGAAGTACTGGCGGCCCTCACCATGCTGGAGCTGAAGGGTCTGATCAAGCGGTTGCCGGGGAGTCTCGTGGCGCGCCACGCGCGGGTGTAGCAGATCGTGCGCCAGCACGAACTCGACTGCCGCCGGTCGGAAGCTGCCTCGTGCCAACAGTTCAATCCGCCGGAACGCAGCGGCCCTGAGCCCACTCCCGCAGGGCTGCTACGTGCTCGGCCATGGTGACTGACAGCGGCGGCGAATCGTGCAGCGCCTGCAAGAGCCGGGCGGTGTTCAGGTTAGCGCCGTCGGCGAACGCGGCGTGCAGCCCACTGATGATGGCCTGCTCGATCTCGGCCCCGCTGAAGCCCTCGGACACCGCGGCCAGGGCGTCCAGGTCGAACGCCGTCGGGTCGCGTCGGCGCTTGGCCAGGTGAATGGCGAGAATCTGCCGCCGGGTCTCGGCCTGTGGCAAGTCCACGAAGAAGATCTCGTCGAAGCGGCCCTTGCGCAGCAGTTCGGGCGGCAGGGCCTCGATATCGTTGGCGGTCGCCACGAGGAATACCGGGGCCGTATGCTCCTGCATCCAGGTCAGCAGGGTGCCAAACATGCGCTTGGACAGGCCGCCGTCAGTGCTGCGGGATGCGGCCGACGCGAACGCCTTTTCAATCTCGTCGATCCACAGGACGACGGGGGCCATCGCTTCGGCCTGCATGAGGCTGTCGCGCAAGCGGCGCTCGGACTCGCCGATGTAGCGGTCGTACAACGCCCCCACGTCCATGCGCAGGAGCGGCCGCTGCCAGGCCGTCGCAATGGCCTTGGCGCACAGGCTCTTGCCCGCGCCCTGGACGCCCAGCATCAGTACGCCGCGCGGCGCCGACAGGCCGAACTCCCGGGCCGGCCCGGTCAGGGCGCCCTGTCGGCACTGCAGCCAGCGTTTGAGGTGTTGCAGCCCGCCGATTTCGTCCAGGCCGACCGGGGTCTCGATGTACTCGAGCAGTCCGGCCCCAGCCAGGGCGCGGCGCTTGCAGGCCAGCACGTGGTTGATGTCCTGGTCGTCGAGGCGGCGGTCATCGTCCACGCACTCGTGGATGATGCGGGCGATCTGCTGGCGGTTAAGGCCCAGCAGGTTGCGCAGGATGGCCTGCCAGGCGCGCCGCGAGATAGCGATTTCCAGGGCGGCTTCCTGGTGGGCCGCGCGCAGCGTGGCCAGCACGATCTGCTCGATCTCCTCGGCCTCGGGCAGCGCAAGCTCGAAAGGCGTTGCCTGGGCCTTGATGACCTCCGGCAGCTTGTCTTCCCGATCGATCATGACCAGTTGGCTGCCCGTCTTGTCAAAATGGTTGAGCAGGTTGCGCAGAATGCGCAGCGTGCTTTCCTGCCGCAGATGGGGTGCCAGGTCCAGCGTCACGCAGACGGGCCGATCGTCGAGCCGGCCGAAGTGCAGCAGGCCGTCATCGGGGCTGCGCGTCTCGGGTAGCGGTGGACTGCCGGCCAGCAGGCCGTCCTGGACGCCGCCGCTGACCGACCAGAGGTACATCACGCGCGCCTGGTTCAAGGCAATCTCGCGCACCAGGCTGATGGCGTACTCTTCCTCGAACGTGACAAGTGAGATGCACGTCTGCTTACCGCCCAGCAGCCGCCCCAGTCGCTCCTGATTGGACGCACTCATCCTCGCTCCGAGATGGACACTGGCGCCGCGAATTGCCTCCTGGCGGCGTCGCCTCACTTTGACTTCTTATCCCGGAACACCGGCGAGGTAGTCAAGGTAAAAAGCACAAGCTCTTCCCCGCTCAGCGTGCTGATGTCGTGGTGCAGACTGATGACCTTCACGCCGGTGACCTCCTGCACCATCTTCTCGAGCACCGGCCGGGCGGTCTCGATCAACTGCGTGCGAACCTGCTTCAGCAGATCACGCCCGCGCTCGGGCGACAGTGATCCGGCGAGTTGTCGCTCCGCCGCCGTCAAGACACCCTGGAGCCGGACCACGAGGAGATCGTCGATCAGGTGCGTGCGAACATCTTTCGGACCCCGGCCCATGTACTCTTGCTCAAACTGGCGGACGCCGTCGCAGATGGCGGCTTCGATCTCACCCTGCGTCTTCATCTTGGCCTCCGTCTTGCCAGGTGTGCTGTTTGGTAACCGCACCTCAGAGACCGTGCGCATGCGCACATCCAGCCTCCGGCCGATGTGCGAGAAAGCGTCAACTGCCGGAACTCCGCTTGCTTATCCACTGACAATACGGTATTATAATATTAGTGTCGGTGGGTGTGAACCTGGCCGACAGGTTTCGTGCGCTGTTTGACGCGGATGAGTCGGTTGACGATTTAGAGGGCAACCCGGGCAGACCCGGGGGGCCCGTTAACGAGTAAGCCGATGTGGTCGAGCACCTCTGCGTGCTTGGCTACGTCGGCTTCTTTTTTTTCGTGCCGTCGGTTTCTAGGACGGTTGCGGCCGCCAAGGACGGATTGCATTGAACAGGCCCGAAGCGGGCATAGCGCAGCAGATCGCCCAGGTCGCCAAGGCGTTCGAGCAGGAGCGCACCGGCCATCGGCCCAAGTCGGTGACGGTGGTGCTGAGCGACGGCGCACTAGTCATCACTCTGCACGGCGCTTTGTCGGAGGCCGAGAAGACATTGGCCCGCAGTGCGAACGGCGCTGCCAAGGTGCAGGAGTTCCACCGCCAGCTCTTCACCAGCGCCTTCGGCACACTTCGGGATGAAATCGAGCGGATCATTGGTGTGAAGGTGCGCGAGGCAGCGGCGGAGATCGAGCCGACGACGGGCACTACCGTCATGGCGTTTGCCAGCGGAACGGTGGTGCAAGTGTTCCTGCTCGCGGACACGGTCGCGACGGACGTCTGGAGCAATGACCGACATGCAGAAGAGGAATGAGGCACAACCCGGACGGCCCCAATGTGCCCGGCGCACCGGCGCCGGCCGTCAGGGCAACGCCCCGACCGAACGCGAGACGGGCATGAACCGGGAGATCCGGCGGACGCACCGCGTGGTGGCCGCGGATCTGCACACCATCCCCACGATGGACCTGCTGGCCGAACTGGCGCGCCGTGAGCGAATCGCGTTGTGCCTGGTGCTCGAGGAGGCTTTGGCTCCGCCGGGCAATGCGCAGCTGCAACCTGCGACTACAGGTGCAGGCGACAAGGATAGTGATGGTGAGACAAAACAGGCATAGTAGCGCGTCGGATTTCCCCCGGCGTTCCGCACGCAGCCGCAGGTACGCTGCACGCGTGTTGGCCGTTGGGCAGAGTGAGCATGTCCGCCTGTGGGCGTGCCGCCAACTGCGCAAGGCCGGCTTCACTGTCATTACGACTGACGACGGGGTTGACGCCTTGATCCTGGCGCACGGCGATCCGCCGGATCTGATCCTCACCGACGACGACGTGGGTCGCCTCGACGTGCGCCACCTTCTGACGCTCCTGAGACGCGACGTGCGCACGGCCGGCACGCCGGTCCTGCTGATTACACCGCGCACCGATGGTGATTTCGCGCGTGACTGCCGCGCGCTCGGTGCCACGTTGGTCGTCAAACCCGGCGCAAGGTCGCCGGCCGCGTCGGCCGCAGCGACCGTGGCCTCGGCAAGTCTCCGCGAACGTGCGCGGAACGCCTGAGCCGGATGACGGGCCGCACGAATTTCGAACGCGTGCTCTTTGGAGGGTTCGGAGGCAGGCGGATGCGGCCGGCGACGGCGCGCCCTGTTCGGGGCGCCCGCCGCGCCGCTACCGACGCCGGTAAGCGAAAGGATGGTGACGCATGCTGGCCGTGACGAAGCCCGCACTGGAACGGTTGTCCCGCAGCCTGACACGCAAGGGCGCTGCGGACGGGATGGCGCTGCGATTTACGCGTCGGGAGGGCGGCTGGACGCTGCGCCTGGATCACGAATCTCCTGGCGATACCGCGTTCAGCCACGACGGCCGGACAGTGTTGCTACTGGATGAGGCTGTAGCGCAGGCCATGGCGGACATGACGTTAGATGCGCGGGATAGCAGCCGGCGCGCGCGGCTCAAGCTGCGCCGCAACGAGCCTCGCGAAGAACGAACGGTGTGACTCACGCGCGATATCGCGCAGACTGTTGATCAATACAACACGAAATCGAGGACGGAACCAATCGGCCACTCCCGCCCGCACGATGCGTGCAGAAGACTGGACACGGAACGTCCCGTGCCCTGCGCCGGCGTTTGCTGCCGCGCGCATAGTCCCGGCGGCAGAGCCGGGCAGGCAGCATTGAACGTGCTGCGCAGTCCGGTCCGAACCCGCCAATCCTGAAAGGACTACTACCATTCGCTTGTATCTCATCAACCCGCGCAACCCGCTCGTCGGCCTGACGGACCTCAAACGCAGTCGCTGGAACCGCTATCGGGTCTGGAAGCCATTGGGTCTGCTCACCCTCGCGGCACTGACCCCCCGCGATTGGCAGATAACGATCTTCGACGAAAACATCCGCACGCCTGACTACGACAAGCTGCCGTGCCCCGACCTCGTCGGCGTGACCGCCTTTACCTCGCAGGCCAACCGTGCGTACGAGCTCGCCGGCGAGTTTCGCGGGCGAGGTGTGCCGGTCGTCATGGGCGGCATCCACGCCACGATGTGTCCGGAGGAGGCTACGGTCCACGTCGACTCAGTCGTGACGGGCGAGGCCGAGCTTGTTTGGCCCCAGGTCCTCGCTGACGCGCGGCAGGGCACGTTGCAGCCCCGCTACGCCGGCACCCATGCGCCGATGGACGCGATGCCGCCCGCCCGCCATGACCTGCTCAGCGGCGATTACGCCTGCGGCTCCATCCAGACCACGCGCGGCTGCCCACTCAATTGCAGCTTCTGCAGCGTGACCGCGTTCAACGGGTTTCGCTACCGTCAACGGCCCATTGCCGACGTGGTCCGCGAATTCGCCCTGATTCGCGAGAAGCTGGTCCTCGTGGTCGACGACAATCTGATCGGCACCAGCCAGAGACACATTGCCCGCACGAAGGAGCTCTTTCGCGCCATGATCCGGGCCAGGCTGAACAAACGCTGGATCGCCCAGGTGACTATCAACATGGCCGACGACGATGAGCTGCTCGCGCTCGCCGCCCGCGCCGGCTGCGCCGGCGTGTTCATCGGCTTCGAGTCGCCCACTCTGGCCGGCTTGAAGGAGGTCGGCAAGAAGTTCAACCTGCTCAATGGCCGCGACCTGGCGACGTCCGTGCGTCGTATCCAACAGCACAAGATCCTCGTCGTCGGCTCGTTCATCATGGGCTTGGACAGCGACGAACCCGGCGTCGGTCGCCGGATTGCAGAGGCAGCGAGACACTACGGCATCGACATTCTCAACAGCCTGTTCCTCACCCCGCTGCCCGGCACCAGGCTATGGGACGACTTCGCGGCACAAGGCCGCATCGCCGCGGGCGCGTTTCCACAGGATTGGCGCTACTACACGCTGACGTTTCCCGTGGCCCGCTACCGCCGGTTCTCGCACGCCCAACTGCTTCGCGAGATGGAGACCTGCGACGGAACGTTCTACTCGCTGCGCAACATCCTCCGCCGGGTCTGGGGCAGCCTGTGGCATCGGCGCAAACCGCTGATCGCGCTAGTCGCCAGTCTGTCTTATCGCAAGAACCTGCGCCAGAGTCAGAGGAACTGCTGGGACTTCCTGGCCGCGCGACATCTGGCCGCTGACGAGGGATGCCCCGACCTCCCCTCGCGATTGTCGCGTGTCCTGCACGGCGCGGCGCTGAACTCTCCAGCGACCATGGCGGATGCATGATGGGTGCCGGGCCTGGAAGCTCAGGCACATCCCCGCCACCCGGGCCGGCAATTGCCGCCTACTGGCGCCCACAGGCCGTACCCCAACTGATTCGGCGAGTGCAGCCGCGAACCAGCAACCGCCGGAAAAAACGGCTGCCACAGAATAGCCCCTGTACTTTCCGGCGATCCGTGGTACAATATTGGTGGTAGGATTGACGAACGAGGCCGAGACACGGCGCTGTTGCCGCAAGTCCCGCAGTTTACCGCCTGGATCGTACTCCCTCCTTCTTGGCCGGAACCACGGTCACTTTCAAGCAAGACCCTGAAAGTAAAATATTGGGTTGCATGTTCCATCGATAGGAGAAATACGATGGGTAGGAAACTGTATGTTGGGAATTTGGGCTACGGCGTGAGCAGTTCTGATCTCGAACAGCTCTTCACTCAGCATGGCACCGTGGAGAGCGCGCAGGTCATTGAAGACCGCTCGACGGGCCAGAGCAAGGGGTTTGGGTTTGTCGAGATGGGCTCCGACGCGGAGGCGCAGGCCGCCATCACCGCGCTGAACGGAAAAGACCACGGTGGGCGACCTCTGACGGTCAACGAATCCAAGCCGCGCGCGCCGCGCAGCGGCGGCGGTTACGGCGGGGGCGGCGGCGGTTACGGCCGCGGTCGCTAACGGCTCTCCGAAGCCAATAACCAACGGGAAGGCTGCTCTCCGCGGCCTTCCCGTCTTTCTGCGCCGCCACGGCGCAGCGTTGCCCCAATGGCCCGCGCGCTGCCGTCAAGTGGTGAGCCTGCCCACCGAAGCCACCGGCGCCTCGGCTCCGATCGGCTATGCCATGACGCGTGGAGGTTGCGGGCTAGTCCGGCGCGTCGGGAGCGGTTTCGGTTGCAGGCGCCGGGGCAGCCGGCGGCACGTCCGCCGACTCGAAGATCAGCATATCGACGCTCTGTTGCGCGGGCTGTAGCTCGAGGCCGAGTTGCTCGCGGACCGCCCGGATGAAGTCCGCGTTGTCCCCCTGCTTCCATTCGAGGAGGACATCGAACCGGCCCTCGAGATTCGTCTCGTCGCGTACCGGACAACCCAGGCGGTGGCCGAACATCTCGCAAAGCGCGCCGACCGTCTGGTTGGCCATGGTGTAGTTCATCATGCCGGCCGCGTCGGTTCCGCCTCCGCTATGGCTGCCGACGTCCATTGCCGAAGGGACGAGCTTGTGGGTTCCGTCGGCGGGGACCAGGAGGCGGTAGCCATCCAGTTGGCGGGTCTCACGCCGCAGCGTGAGCCCGAGGGCCGACGTGAGGGCCGATTGCAGCAGCGGGCGCGCCGCCTCGAATCCGCCGGTGGCCTTGGCCTTAACGTCGAAACGCGCGCTGCGCAGCTCGTCGGGCAACACAATCTGATGAGACTTACAATCGTAGGCGCTCTCGATTATCCATCGTAATGGGCATCCTCGGAATTCGGCGCCCGTCTCGTTGAAACCCACCACGGATCCGGCGGCATCGGTGCCCTTGCGAATCACGACCTCCACCAAAGCCGGGGTGCTATCGTCGTCGGCTGAACTCGTAGCCGGAAAGGACTTCGATGTTGGGGTCATCACCGGCAGCCCCGCCGGCCGGCCCGCCAGGACGTTCTCCAGCGCCTCCGCGTTGAGCATCGTGGGGTGTGTATCCGCAACCACGACGCCTCGGCCGTCCACGACGATCGTCCTGGGGATCCCCTCGACGCCATAGGCCTGGAACATCGACCGATCCGTGTCGAGCGCAACCCAGGCCCGCATGGGCTTGCGCGTAAGGAATTGCCGCACCAAGGCCTCCGGCTCGTCCGTCACGGCGATGAACTGGACCGGACGGTCCTTGAACGTGTCCGCCAACTCGTTCAAATGGGAAATGGCGGCGACACACGGGCCGCACCAGGTGGCCCAGAACTCCAACACGACCACCTTGCCCCGCAGGGCCCGCCACGTTGCATTGGTCCCTTCGGCCGGCTGCACGATCTTCTCAACACTCAGCGGCGGGGCCGGCTTGCCAAGCTCGAAATGCGCTGCCCCGTCGCGCGGTCCCCGATCACAACCAACCAGGGCCAGTGACAGTGACAGCGCAACGACACATACCATTGGTCGCATAAGAACTCTCCCCGGGCTCATGCCGGCATCCGCGACATCCCACAACGCTCATCAACACGCGCTTGAACGTCAAGCAGCACGTGCAACGGCTGCGCGCAAGGAACTCAACCCCGTCCGCGCCCACCGGTACCCTCTGCTACGGGACCACCGTAATCACAAGCTCCACACTGTCAGTTGAGGCCGGGTCGTCGCCGTCGGTAACCTGGGCCGTGAACGCGAAGGTCCCCGCTTGCGTCGGCGTCCCCCAGACCACACCCGTCGCACTCTGCAGCGTAAATCCGCCCGGCAGCGCCCCGCTTGTTATCGCCCACTCATACGGCCGCAGACCCAGGATTGCCACGATCTGCTCCAGGTACTCCACGCCCACTTGGGCGTTTGGCAACGTCGTCGTCTGGATGGCCACGCCGCGCGGCTGAACCCGCAGCGTGATAGTCATGCTGTCAGTCTGCACTGGATCGCCGCTGTCCACGACCGTGATCTGCACTTCCGCACCCAGGTTCGCCATGGTCGGCGTGCCGGTGATGGCTCCCGTGGCCGGGTCAAGCGTCAGGCCGTCCGGCAGCCCCGTTGCCGAGAATATAAAGGGCGGCACGCCGCCGGACAGCCCCAGCGTGAAGCTGTACGGCATGTTCAGGCGCGCCGGGTCCACCGTGCTGCTGAGCTGCAGCATGGGCAGCACCGTCAGCGTGTAGGCGCGCTGGCCCGTCCGCGGCGGCGACGAGCCGTCCTCGACCGAGATCGTGAAGTTGTACGTGCCCGCCGCCGTCGGCACGCCGCTGATTGTCCCGGTCGTCCGATTCGGGACCATCCCCGGCGGCAGTGCCCCGTCGGTCACGCGCCAGGTTTCCGGGCTGAGGCCGGTGCTGTCCAGCTCCTGCACGTACATCCTGCCCTCAACCGCGTTGGGCAGCGATGTCGGCGTGATACTCAGCGCCAACCAGAACGGATTAGCGTCACAGCCGGTGATGAGCGCGCTAAGACCGAGCAGCAAACCACACAGCGAAATCGGTCGTTTCAGCATCGTAAGCACTCCAGCGCTTCGAGCGGCCACCAGGCACGCGCCAACGGGGCCGCACCGACCCGGGCGAACAGCCGTCGCCGCCATTATAGGGCGTGCCGGCCGGTGCGGCGCCGGTGGCCGCCGGGGTTCTTCGTCGCCCGGCGATTCCGCCGGCCGGCATGCGGTGCCTCGGAGACACCCTTGGGCAGCTCCCGGCGAGCGTGCTATAGTTTTGATGTGGTTACCCGATCAAGGCCATATCGCGATGCCGGGGCGACTCGCCGCGGGTTCACCCTGATCGAGCTGCTGGTAACAATCGCCATTATCACGCTGCTGACCGGCCTCCTCTTGCCGGCGCTCGGCGCCGTGCGGCAGAAGGGCCGCGCCACGCGCTGCCTGTCCAACCTGCATGTCTTCGGGCACGGCATCATGATCTATGTTAGTGAGAACAAGGGCGTGCTGATGCCCAGCCGGCTCCCCAAGTTTCCCGACGATTCCTGCAATCCCTACGCCATGATCTTCGGCCGGCGCAAGTACCGTCCCACGGCCGTGGCGATCATGAGCACCGCGGTGGGCGTGCCGCCCTTCGCGGATCCGCGCGGCTGCAAGAACGAGCAGGACATCTTCGGCCAGCCCGGCGACCAGCAGGACTACGCCTACGCGGTGTACGTTTGTCCGTCGGTGTCGCACTGGGTCGACGAGCGCAACGGCAGCTACGGCTGGAACTACCATTTCCTAGGCAACTCGCGCCTGCGCGTCGCGGGCGATGCGAGCTCGGGCTACAAGAACTGGCCAGTGCGGTTCACCAGCATCCGCTACCCGGCCCGCACCGTGGCCATGGCCGACTGCATGGGGACCGCCGCCTCGTTTCCGATCCACGAGCGCCGCGAGTACGTCAACAACGGGCGCGGCAGCGAGAACGACAATGCGTACGGCAACGAGGGGTTTAATCTGGATCCGCCGCGCGTCGATCCGGTCAACGGCGAGATGGCCGGCTTCGACGAGTCGCCGCAGGTTCGCACGGCCCTGCATGCCCGCCATTCCGGCCGCGGCAACGTCCTCTGGCTGGACGGCCACGTCTCGACCAGTACGCTGAAAGACCTGGGCTACAAGGAAGGTCCCGGCGGCGGCGTCGAGATGGGCGATGACCTGAACGATCGCGAGGTTGATAACTCGCGTTGGACCGGCAGCGGCGTCGATCTGCCCTGGACCTACGACTGGCTGCAGTAGCAGGTAGGCCATGCGCGCCAGGAGAGCCGCGAGCGCGGTGGCTTGGCGCCAGGTCCTCCTCTAACATCCACGGCCATGGAGCGCAACGTCAAGCTCATCATCGCCTACGACGGCAGCGACTTCTCCGGCTGGCAGTCGCAAGCCGGCCAACGCACCGTGCAGCAGGAGGTCGAGCACGTTCTCATCCGCACGCTGCGCCATCCGGCCAGCCTCGCCGCCGCCAGCCGTACTGACGCCGGCGTGCACGCCCGCGGTCAGACCGCCGGCTTCCGCACTTCCTGTGTCATCCCGATCGAGAACCTGCGCCGCGCCCTGGCAAGCCGGCTGCCACCGGACGTGACGATAGTCCATGCCGCCGACGTGCCGCCGACCTTCCATGCCTCACGCGACGCGCTCGGCAAACTCTATCGCTACACGCTCTATGCCAGTCAGCACGCGCCCGCGGAGGAGTTGGCCGCCCGCTATGCCTGGCACGTGTGGCATCCGCTGGATCTCGACCGCATGCGCCGGGCGGCGGCGGCATTCATCGGGTTGCACGATTTCGCCGGGTTCGCCAACCAGGGCAGCCCGCGCGAGACCACTACTCGCACGATCAACCGCGTTGGAATCTGGCGGCGTGGCCGCCGAGTGCATATCGACGTGGAGGGCGAACGCTTCCTCTACAATCAGGTTCGTATTATGGTTGGTACGTTGGTGGAGATCGGTCGGGGTCACTGGCCGCCGGAACGCGTCGCCAGCGTCCTGGCAAGCCGGGACCGCAGTCAGGCCGGGCAGACGGCCCCGCCGCAGGGGCTGTGTCTGCAATGGGTGCGCTACCCGGCCCAGCGGAGCATGGCGGATGGAGCTTGAGGGACGTGTCGCGTTGATAACCGGCGCCGCCCGGCGTGTCGGGCGCGCCATCGCCGAGCGCCTGGCCCAGGCCGGCAGCCACGTTGCGCTGCACTACCGGCAGAGCGCGGCCGAGATTGCCGCCGCCGCCGCTGCTTGCCGGACGCTAGGCGTTCAGGCGGAGGTTTTTCGGGCCGACCTGGCCGTGGGGGATCAGACTGCCGACCTCGTGCCCGCGGTTCTGGCGCGTTTTGGCCGGCTGGACATCCTGGTTAACAACGCCAGCGTCTTCGAGCAAATGACCGTCGAGTCCTTTCGGATCGACGATTGGGAACGGACCCTGCGCGTCAACCTGACCGCCCCGATGTTGCTCGCGCACGCCGCCCGGCCGGCGCTCGAACAGGCCGGCGGCCGGATCATCAACCTCTGCGACGCCGCCACGCAGCAGCCCTGGCCGGGGCATCTGGCCTACATGGTCTCAAAGGGGGCCCTGGAGACGCTCACGCGCGTCTTGGCCCGCGCCCTGGCACCACGGATCAACGTGGTCGGGATCGCTCCCGGCGTGGCTGCCTGGCCGGACGACTACTCGGCCGAGACCCGCGCTCGCCTGACCGCGAAGATCCCCCTGCAACGCGCCGGGTCTGTTGCTGACATCGCCGCTACTGTGCATTTCGTCCTCCGCGAAACCGATTACATTACCGGCGCGGTGCTGCCGGTCGACGGCGGGCGGCACATCGCCTGATCCCGGACGGCCGGTTTACGATGGCTTGCATGTAGTTTTGAGCTTGGTGCAGCGGTTATACTGCGAGTTTGCAGTTGCGGCGTTGTTGGCCTGGCGCACCTATCGCGAGAGCGCACGGCAAACGGAACTGACCGGAAGATTGATCGCCAAGCGGCGCGCCGGCGTTCAGCGCCCGTTTTTGGTTGAGGATGGCATGACCGACGTCGAGATTGTGACCACGCAGCCGGCACTGGAGGACTTGTGCGGGGCGTGGCGACAGACCGGCTGCCTGGCCTTTGATACCGAGTTCATCCGTGACGAGACATATGAGGCAGCGTTGTGCCTCGTTCAGGTGGCGGCGAACGGCACGACCGTGCTGATCGATCCGACCGCGGACATCGATATGAGCGTGTTTTGGGGGCTCGTCACGGACGAATCCGTGCGGGTGGTGGTGCACGCGGGCAAGGAGGACTTCGAGGTCTGCCTGCGGGCCACGGGTAAGCCGCCGCGGAATGTGTTCGACGTGCAGACGGCGGCGGGTTTCGTGGGGTACGGCTACCCGCTGAGCCTGTCGCGGCTGGTGGCGGACGTGGCCGGCCGGCGTATCACGAAGGCGCAGACACTGACGGATTGGCTGCGGCGACCGCTGACGGATGCACAGGTCAGGTATGCCGTTGAAGACGTGGTGCATCTTCCGGGCATTCACACGAAACTGGCGCGCCAACTCGACGAGAGCGGGCGTACCGCCTGGGTAACCGAGGAACTGCTCCGCTTCGAGGATCCGCAGTACTACCAGCCGCCGGTGCAGGAACGGCTTCATCGTCTCAAGGGGACCAAGCGCCTGGACGGACTGGGTTTGGCCGTGCTGGAGCGGCTGATTGCGTGGCGCGACGACTGGGCGAAGGAGCGCAACCGGCCGCTACGGGCGTTGGTGCGGGATGACGTGCTGGTGGAGATCGCGCTGCGGCGGCCGACGCGGGCGTCGGACCTTGAGGTGCTGCGTGGTTTTCCTCAGGCGCGTAACCGTAAGGTCGTAAAGGAGTTACTGGGCGTGATCGCCGAGGCCAGCGCTACGCCGAAGAGCCAGTGGCCGGTTCCCTTCCGGCCGCCGCGCGAGACGCCTGCTGGCAAGGTGATGCTCGATATTCTGTCGGCCGTGACTCGGGCCACGTGTGAGGAGGCTGGCGTAAGCCATGAGCTAGTGTGCACTACGCAGCGGTTGCGCGAACTGCTCGATTACTGCTCTGGCGAGTCGGGCGAGGACCCGCTGCTGCTGCGCGGCTGGCGCGCGGAGTTCATCGGGCGGCGGCTGGTCGAGCTGCTCAGCGGGCATAGCGAGTTGCACGTGTCGGGTTGGCCGGAGCAACCGCAACTGCGCGTCGTGACGCACGCGCGGCGACAACGGTCGGATTCGCGCTCGGCCGGGTAATCCGGGCAGCCGGATGCGCGCGGACGTGTGTGGGGTTCCTCCTGACTGCAGTACTGGGTGGCGCTCGGGCGGCCAGGCCGCGCCGGCGAGTTCCGCGGCTGTTACCGCTCGCGGGTTGACCGTGTTGCGCGTATATTCCGACTGGCATCAGGTCGGTTCAGGACGGCGAGCCCGGAGGAGCGGCATGGCCCGCGGTGACACATCAGCGGCGACGGGACGTCAGGTGGCGGACAGCCGGACGGAGCCGGCACCGCACTCGACGGCGCGCAAGGTCGGCAAGCAGTACCGCGACCGCTGGCCGGTTTCGTCCAATCCCGACAAAGGTTCGACCCGGACCGACGACGGGTACATCAGTTCTGGGGAATACCTGCGGCAGACGAGCCTGCAACGCAGCCGGGCGTACGGGGAAGCGAGTTGCCGGTTCGACCTGAACTACCACCACTGGCTGGAGGACGTGCTGGGCCGGTACGCCGTGCGCAAGCTGTTGGGCTATATCAGCCGGGCGCGGCGCGGCCAGCGAACGATCATCGAGGAGGCGATCGAGTCCTATGCCGATCCGCGGGCGTCGTGGGGCCGGCGCCTGCTGTACTGGCCGGTGCACCAGGTGATTCGCCGGATCAAGGGGTCAACGCCGGACGCGACGTTTCGGCAGCGGGTGGCCGAGCATCGCAGCACGGTGCGCGGGCTGGTGCTGACGGTGCGGAGCGTGGCGGAATTTGGCCTGAGTGTGCCGCAGCGTTTTTCGGCGCCGATGTTCGTCGTGTGGAACTTCACGAACCGCTGTAACTTGAAGTGCCAACACTGCTACCAGGACACGGCCCACCGGCCGCTGGCTGACGAACTGACGCTGGCCGAGCGGCTGCGCGTCGTTGACGAGGCCGGCGAGTTGTATGTTCCCATGATCGCGTTCGCGGGGGGCGAGCCGACCATCGATCGAGACCTGTTGCCCGTGCTCAGGCGTTGCCGGGAGCATGGCATCCACACCAGCGTGGCGACGAACGGGACGACGCTGACGCCGCGGCTGGCGGCCGAACTGGCGGAGGCGGGGGCGAGCTACGTGGAGATTTCGCTGGACTCCGTGGATGCCGAGCGGCACGATGCGTTTCGCGGTGTTCCGGGGATGTGGGCGCGGACGGTGGCGGGGATGCGGGCGGTGGTGGCGCAACCGGGGCTGCGGCTGGGTGTGGCGATGTGCGTGCACCGGGGGAATTTCGGCGAAGTCGAGGACATGATTCGCTTCGCGGTCGATATCGGCGCCAGCACGTTTGCGCATTTCAACTTCATTCCGGTCGGGCGCGGGTTGGAGATGTCCGACAGCGATCTGAACCCGCGCGAGCGTGAGAGCCTGCTGCGCACGCTGAACAAGTGGATGCAGAGCGGGCGGATCGGCATCCTGTCAACGGCGCCGCAGTTGGGCAAGGTCTGCCTGGCGCATGCGCCCATTGACGGGCGCACGGCAGCCAGCCATGCCGGCTCAGGGGCGGGCTGGAAGGCGCGCGTGGTCGCCAAATACCTGGGCGGCTGCGGGGCGGGGCGCTGCTACGTGGCTATTGAGCCGAACGGCGACGTGACGCCCTGCGTGTATCTGCCGCACCGCTTGCTGGGGAACGTTCGGACACGAGCACTGGGTGACATCGCCCGCAACAACCAGTTCTGGGAAATCACGTGTGACCGTAATCGACGGCTGACACACTGCGAGGTGTGCGAATTCAAGACCTACTGCGGGGGCTGTTTGGCGCGTGCGGACGCTTACTATGGCGTGCTGAATGCCGGCGATCCAGGATGCTTATTTAACGAGAAGCACTGGGAGGGGCTAATGGAGCAGCGGGCGGTGGGAACGGCTGAGCCGGATTCGCCCGAGGCAGAGCGGCTGGTGCACAGCGCCTGACGGGGCGAGGCGCCGCGGTTGGGGGGCAATGCGGGGGCTTTTTCGGCGGCGGTGCGGGAAAAGGGTGCATCTTAAACTATTGTCGTTCCGATAGTTATTGGTTGGGCGCCGGTCTTTGCGGAACCATGACGGGCTGGCGCAGGTACTATATTGGTATAGACGGCGATCAAGTCGCAGTTCTCGAATTTGAGGCCCGGGGATGGCCGATACACAGCTATCGGACCTTGGTGCCTGGTTTGTCAGGGTTCTGTCATGTCCAGCGTGGTGGGAACGCACGAGCTTGGCGAGCGGTTGCGGGCGCTGGCCGGCCGGTTTGAGCGGGCATTGAGTTCGTTCAGCACCGAATCGACTGGATGGCCGACATTCTCCGCGATGACCCGCAAGAACGAGATGATCAGGGAGTGGGGGACGCATGTCGGCCGTATCCTGGACGAGGCCTTCGAGGGCGGTCTGCTCCAATGGGAGCATTACGACAAGCTGAAGGCCGATGAATGCCGGCGGCACCGGAGGAGCGCGGACTGGCATTACCGGCTCTTCCTGGCGACGACCGGTGAGGTGGCCGCGAGCGACGCTGCCACCGGCCGTGTGCTGATCCCGGGGTTTCTGGCGGCTGAGGACGAAGGCTGGCACGATATCCACGCCTTCGATCGCGGCTGTGCGTGCGCGTATGGCCAGGCGATTCGCGAGATCGCCAACCTGCTCGAGCGCGGCAACTGACGGCGACGCTGCAGCCGGGCGTCAGTCTTGCTCTTCAGCGGGTGTGGGGGTGCCTGTGCCGGACGGCTGCGGTTGCTCTCCGGGTGTGCTCAGAATGTACTTTTCGAACCACGCGAGGTCCCATTCCAGCTTCGCCTTGCGTTGTTTGTAGATCGTCAGGCCGTGCCCGGCCTTGGGGTAAACCAGCAGGACGGTGGGGACGTTGGTGTATTCAGCCAGGGCCCGGTACAGCGTCTGGGAGTGGGCCGGGGGCACGCGTTCATCATTGGCCCCGACATGCACGAGCGTCGGCGTCGTGACGCGGTCGAGATTGTAGGCCGGGCTGGCGAGGAGGTAGGCCTCCGTCCGTTCCCAGGGCAGGCCGCGCATGTAATTAACGACGTGTCCGGGCGTATCCTCGAGCCCCCACTGCATCAGTTGATCGATCACGCCGGCGCCGCTGCTGGCCGCCTTGAAGCGTTGGGTGGTCGTGATGAGGGCGTTGACGAGGAAGCCGCCGTTGCTCCAGCCGATGATGCCCAGCCGGTCGGGATCGGCGATGCCGCGGGCGATCATGGCGTCGACGCCGGCCAGGATGTCCTTGACCTCGATATCGTTCTCGCGTCCGATGAGGTCGGTCATGAAGGTGTCGCCGTAGCCGGTCGAGCCCCGGTAGTTGGGGCTGAGCAGGGCGTAGCCCTTGGCGGCGAGCAACGTGCGTCCGTAGATCCAGTAGCGGATGTGGTACATGGTGGCGGACGACGGCCCGCCGTGCAGCTCAACGATCATAGGCAAGGGGCCCTGGTCGGGCGTGTAGCCGTAGGGTAGCTCGAGGATGCCCTCGACCTCGGTGCCGTCCGGGGCGGCCCAGGTCACGAGGGAGATCTGCGGGAGCTTCCAGGTGTCCATGTGCGGGTTGAGGCGCGTGAGCCGGACGAATTCGCCGGCCGGCGGGGCGGTTGGCACACGGTAGATGTCCTGAATGTTGCCGGGATCGGACATTATGAAGTCGAGGTTGCGGCCATCGGCGGGGAAGCTGAAAGCGTGCACGACGACGTCGCCGGGGGTCAGTGTGCGAGCGGAGCCCTGGCCGTCGTCGCGTACTGCACTGATGCAGTAGACGCGGCAGCGGGCGCGGTGTTCGGCCAGGAAGCAGAGGTCGTCCGTGCCGGGCAACCACTGCAGGTGGCCGCTGATCTCAACGCCGTCGGGGCGTGTAAGGATGCGGGTCTGGGGCGTGCCGCCCGGCCACTCGGTGACCAGAAGCTGGGAGGGGTAGCCGTCGAAACTGACGGTGTACGCAAGGGCGTGGCCATCCGGAGACCAGGCCAGGTTCTCGAGCCAGCCGTAGGGGGAGGGGGCTGCGGCGCGGTAGAGGCGGTCCGGCAATGTCGTGATTTCCTTGGTGGCCGCGTCATAGATGTCGATGCGCGACTGGCCTTCGAGGGTCAGCAGCCGGTTGTCGGGCGAGGTGATCATGGCGATGCGGCTCTCGTCCGGCGCGACCTTGAAGCTGTTGATGACGCGTTTGGCGGCGACGAGGCGTTCCTCGCGCCAGGTTTCGAGGTTGAGCTTCCAGAGTTCCGTGTATTTGACGGGGCCGCTGCCGTAGGCGATGTCCGGGTAGCGTTTGCGCAGCTCCTTCCACTCGTCGAAGCCCTCTTCGCCGGTCTTGGTGTAGTACAGCGTCTGGCCGTCCGGGGCGAGCTGGTAGGCCTGGATGCCGCCCTTGACGCGCGTGATGGGGAACGGGTCGCCGAGCCGGGGCGTGGTGACCCAGACCTGGCTGCTGCCGTCGTAGGGGGGCAGCTTGTCGCCGCGATTGCGCTTGCTGATGAAGTAGAGGTGCTCACTGTCTGGCGCCCACTGGGGCGAATGGTCGTTAACGTGCTCGAACGTGAGCCGCTGGAGGCGCTTGGTTTGCGTGTTGACGACCCACAGGTCGAAGCGGCGGGACTCATCCTCTTCGCCCCAGCAGAGGTCAGTGAACGCGACGTGTTTGCCGTCCGGGGCGGTGGCGCAGTCGTACATGTAATGAAGTGTGAAGTAGTCATCGACTGTGATGTCGTGCGTACGCTCGGGGGCGCCCGCTCCCAGGGCGAAGCCTGCGACTACCAGGATTGCGACCAGAACGATCAGGTTCCTCATGTGCTGCACAGCCGGCCTCCTCATTCACACGGGTTCGCGTATCCGCAGACGGCATTTTCGGAGCACTGACGCCGTCGGGCAAGCCTTACGGTCGGCCGTTATCGGGGGGCGTGCGCAAAGACGTGGGCCGTCGAGCCCGAAGCCGCCTCGGGGATAAGCGGCTTCCAAACCCGGCCGGCCCAGTCAACTCAGGGTCGTCCGAAGGAGGAGGGACAGAATCTACGGCTCAAGCAGGTTCGCGCCTGGCCTGAATTCTTCTTGTCGCGGGTTCGATCGGTCGGCGGTCAGGCACCGTTCGAATCCACCATGAGTAACGTACGTGTTGCGCGGATTATTCCTGCGCCGGGGCGGATTTCGGTTGACTTGCGGAACGCGCCACCTGTTATCGGCCGCGGCGCTTGGCGGCGACGAACTCCGCTACCTCGCGGGCCGTGCGCGTATTCAGCACGTCGCCCTTCAAGAGGCCGGCGCGCCGTGCGGTGAGTATGCCGTAGGCCATCTCATCGAACTGATCGACGGCGTGGGCGTCGGTGTTGATCGTGATGGTTACGCCGAGGTCGCGAGCCAGGCGCGCGTGCTGATCCTTGAGATCGAGCCGCAGGTTGGAGGCGTTGATTTCGAGCGCGGTCCCGGTGCGGGCCGCTTCGCGGGCGACGGCGGCGATGTCGACCGGCATGGCGTCGCGCTTGTTGATCAGCCGGCCGGTGGGGTGGCCGATGGCGTTGACGTAGGGGTTGCGCATGGCCGCCAGCGTGCGCCGCGTGTTCGCCTCCAGGTCCGTGCCCATGCCGGCGTGAATCGAGGCGACGACGAAGTCGAGCTGTGCTAGCAGGTCGTCCGGGAAGTCGAGCGTGCCGTCGGCCAGGATGTCCACCTCGGTGCCGATCCAGACTGCCATGCCCTTGGTCTTGCCGGCCAGCTTGCGCACTTCGGTAATCTGCTGTTCGAGTCGCTCCCGCGACAGGCCGTTGGCGATAGTGCTGCTCTGCGAATGGTCCGTGATGCAGACGTAGGCGTAGCCGCGTTCTTTCGCGCCGGCCACCAAGTCGGCAATGGTGGCCACGCCGTCGCTGGCGACCGTGTGCATGTGCAGATCGCCGCGAATGTCTTCGAGGCGAATCAGGTTGGCGGGGATCTCCGCCAGGTCGAATTCGCCGCGGTCCTCGCGCAGCTCCGGCGGAAAGCAGGGCAGCTCCAGGGCGGCGTAGATCTCCTCCTCCGTGTGTGCGGCGATGGTTTTCTTGCCGGCGGTGAGGCCGTACTCGTTCAGGCTCCAGCCGCGGCGCACGGCGCGCTCGCGCAGCCGGACGTTGTGGGCTTTGCTGCCGGTGAAGTACTGCCAGGCGGCGCCGAACGACTCTTCCGGCACGACGCGCAGATCGACCTGGATGCTGCGGCGCGGGCGGTACTCGAACAGCACGGACCCCTTGGTCTGGCCGGCGGCGAGGATCTGCTGCACGCCGGGGAGCTGCGTGAAGGCGGCGATGGTCTGTTCGGGATCCGCGGCTACGCAGAGCAGGTCCAAATCGCCGATGGTCTCGCAGCCGCGGCGAAGTGAGCCGGCCGGCTCGACGCGCTGCACGCCCGGCAGGTCCAGGACGGCCGCCCGCAGCCCGGCCGCGACGGCCGTGGCGACCCCCAGCCGGATGCGGCCAGCACTCTTCTCTACGAATTCGAGGCCGCGGCGCAGGAGTGCGATGGAGCGCTCGCCGAAGCCCTTCAGGCCTTCCAGCCGGCCGGCGTCAATGGCCGTGCGCAGTTCGGCCAGCGACGTGATGCCGCGCTCGCGCCACAGCAGGGCGATCTTCTTGGGGCCGAGTCCCTGGATGTCGCGCAGCTCGAGCAGCGACTCGGGCACTGCGCGGACCAGTTCGGCTCGTTGCTCGAGCTGCCCGGTGTCCAGGAGTTCCTGGATCTTGCGGGCTGAACTGGCGCCGACGCCCGGCAGCGTGTTCAGTTCGCCGCGCGCCGCGATGTTGTGGATATCCTCCGCCAGGTCGCTGACGGTCCGGGCGACGCGGCGGTAGGAATTGATGCGGAATGCATCGGCACCCTGGATTTCCAGGAGGTCGGCGACCTCCTCAAACATTCTGGTCACGTCGGCGTTGGTCATGGTCGTCACTCCGGCGGGGGCATACGCCGCCTGTCGGTTATAGACACGCGCGGCGGCGCGGACAAGCGCCGGGGCGCCCGGCGAGCGCGGCGCCGCTATAATCCGCCTTGATCCGATTGCGGCAGCGCGGCGAGCAACATACGGAGGATACGCACCATGGCCGATCCGAAGCATGGCACCGGCCCAATCACGGTTGACGAGACGCCGGGCAAGAAGGCCTACTGCACCTGTGGCTGGTCGGCGAAGCTGCCGCATTGCGATGGCTCGCACCAGCGCATGCAGACGGGTTGTTCGCCGATCATCGTCGAGATTACGACGGCGGAGAAGAAGTGGGTGTGCCAGTGTCACCATAGCGGGAACATGCCCTGGTGCGATGGTACGCACAAGCAGGCGCGCTGACGAGGTAATGTCCGGAGTCGAGCAAATCGTTGCAGCAGGGCCGAATTCCGCCGGTTTGCTGGCGCGCCTGGGCTGGGATCACCACGGCTTCCGCGCTCGCGGCCAGGCGTCGGCCGTACTGGCGCTGTGTGCCGTGCTACTGGTGCCATTCGTGCTGGACCAGTGGATGTTTCAGCATGCGGTCCGGACGCGGTTCCCGGACTTGGTGGGGTGGCTGCAGAACGCTGAGACGCTGGTGAGCGCCCCGGATCAGCCGTTCTACGAGCGTTACGGCGCGTTCTACGTGTATCCGCCGTTTTTCCTGACGCTGCTCTGGCCGCTGACTAAGCTGCCGGTGGTGGTCGCGGCGGCGGTCTTTCAGGCCGTCAAGTGGATGGCGATTGTAGTGAGTGCCCGGGCGGCGTGGCGGCTGTGCGCGCCGCCGGGGGAGGACGTGCCGCCAATCGTGGCGCTGGGCAGCCTGGCGCTGACCTGGCGCTTCATAGGCAACGACCTCGGCGTGGGAAACGTCAACACGTTGCTGTTGCTGGCGATTGTGGGCGGCTGTTGGCTATTGGCGCGCGGCTGGCACGTGGCGGCGGGAATCGCCGTCGCGGCCGCCGTCAGCGTGAAGGTGACGCCGGCGCTGCTGTTGGTCTACTTCGCCTACAAGGGTTGGTGGCGTGTGCTGGTTGGGGCCGCGCTTGGCCTGGCGCTATTCCTGGTGGTTTGGCCGGCGGTGTGTCTGGGGTGGGAGAGCAACTGGCAGCTTCTTGGTGGGTGGTATCACGCGGTCGTGGCCGGTTTCCTGGAGCGCGGTGCGGTGCGTTCGGAGCATACCAACCAGGCGCTGGTGGGCATGCTCAACCGCCTGTTCGGGCCGCATCCGACATTTGTGCCGGACGTGCATTGGACGATCGTGAACCTGTCGGAAGGCGCCCGGAGCGTTGTGCGTTTTGGCGTTGCCGGCCTGACGGTGCTCGGGTTGGCGTGGGTTTGTCGGGGCCGCCTGCGTCCGGCGCGCCAGCCGCTGGCCTTTGCCGCCGAAGTGAGCCTGGTGCTGATCGCGATGCTGCTGCTTTCGGGCCTGTCGTGGAAGGCCCATTTTGTTACGATGCTGCTGCCGTACGCGACCGTGCTGGCCTGGCTGGCGGACGGGCGGCTGGCGGCGGGGCGACGACGACTGGTTGGCGGGTTGCTGGCGGCGTCGTTCGGCCTGTGCACGATGACGGGGGACATACTGACGCCCACCGGTGCGGATTACGCCGAGGCACTGGGCCTGATCATGCTGGGAACCTTGTTGGCGGGCGCGGCGGTATGGCTGGTGCGCGTACGCTGTCGGCCGGCGGAGCAGCCGGACGCCGATGCGGCCGCGGCGTGGTGAGCGGCGGCACGTGAGCGGGTAGCCGGGATTGAGGAAATGGAGGACGGGCGCGTGCCACAAGTCCTGGAATCGCATGACATTGAGATTCGGGTGCGTTATTCGGAAGTAGACGCGATGGGGTACGTGCACCACTCGTGCTACCCCGTTTATTTCGAGCTGGGCAGGACGGAGCTGCTGCGTCAGAACGGCATCCGTTATCGCGACCTCGAGGCCCGTGAACTGTATTACGTAGTAGCGAGGTTGGAATGTCGCTTCCGGGCTCCGGCCCGCTATGACGACGCGCTCAAGCTAACTACGAGGACGGAGCGGCTGACGCCGGTGCGTGTGGATCACGATTATCGGCTGTTCCGCGAAAGTCAGTTGTTGTGCGAAGGTCGGACGACTCTGGTGCTGGTCGGTCGCGACGGGCGGCCGACCGAGCTGCCGGACGATCTGTTCGAAATCCTGGGCGGGTCGGCGCGGCGGCCGGTCGTGGAATAGAATGAATGGGTTCCGCCCGCGCGGCGGCGTTTTGCGGATACGGAGCAGGCAGGCATGAAGAAGCGAAACTGGCTTACGTGGTTGTGCTTGGGGCTGGTCGCGGTTGTGGGCGCCACGGCGAGTTGGGCTCAGGAGAGGAACCGACCGGCGGCCAATCCGCGCCGTTCAGCGGAGGTGCGCAATCGGGGACGCACCCCGGTTCCTCCGCGGGAGATGCGGCCTAATCCCAGTGTCCGTCTTGAGGGCGACGCGGGCGTGACTTCGGCGGATCGGCTGGTGGATCGGTCGGCGGAACGATCGCGTGAGCAGCCCCGGGTGGAGCTGGAAATCACCTCAGCGGAGGGCGAACCCTGGGGCCGGATCGTCATCACCCTGAACCCGGACCGCACGCCCGTTACCGTGCGTAACTTCCTACGGTACGTTGAAGAGGGCTTCTATGACGGCACGGTGTTTCACCGCGTGCTGCCTGGCTTTCTGATTCAGGGCGGCGGCTATACGGGCGCGAATGAGCTGAAGACTGACGGTCTGGACGAGCCGATCCGCAACGAGAGTCGCCGGGCAATGCGCAACAAGCGTGGCACAATCGGCATAGCGCGCAAGAAGGACCCGCACACGGCACAGAGCCAGTTCTACATCAATCTCGCCGACAACCTGGACCTGGATTATCCGGCCTTCGGCTCCTACGGGTACACGGTTTTCGGTGAGGTCGTGGAGGGCATGGACGTAATTGACCGCATTGCCGCGGTGCCCACGCGCGTCTCGCCGGCAGCGCAGCGGCGCTTCGACCGCTACCGGGAGGAGGGGCGCGAGGTGACCGAGGTGGAGCGGTCATTGCCGCATAGTCCGCCGGTCATCAAGGCGGCCCGGCGCATTGAATCGCCCCCGTCGACCGAGGAGCAGACGGTCCACGGCCGGCGTCCCGTGCCGCGTCCGAGCGATCTGCCGGAGGTGCCCCCGGAGTTTCCGCCGGGATATGAGCCGGCGCAGGACCCGTCCAGTGGGCCGGTTGATGTGCCCCCGGACGAACCGCTGGACGAGCCGGAGGAGCCGTACGACGAGCCGGAGGAGCCGATCGAGCCCGATGAGCCGATCGAGCCGGATGACTAATCGCCTGACAGCCGCTAGTCTGCACGTTGTCTGAAGCGCCGTATGGTCGGCGGGCCCGCGCCGCGTGGGCTGCGGGGCCGGAGCATTTGCGCGCGGGCTCGGCTGTTTGACCAGCCGCGCGCGACCGAAGCGGGGCATTACGCGGCGGCGCGCAACCTACAGCAGTCAGGAGCAGACTATGGCCAGCGGATCGGACTCAGCGCCGCGCGTCGAGATGGAGATCGTGTGTGGAGCCGAAGCCTGGGGTCGCATCGTCCTGGAGCTGGACGCAGCGACGACTCCGGCGACGACGGAGAACTTCCTGCGATACGTCGACGACGGCTTCTTCGATGGCACGGTCTTTCACCGCGTTATTCCGACCTTCATGATCCAGGGGGGCGGGCACGTCGAGGGACTGGCCCCGAAGCGCAGCGGGCTCTATCCGCCGATCGAGAACGAGGCGGCCAAGGGCCGGGGCAACAAACGCGGCACGATCGCAATGGCGCGCACCGGCGAACCCCATTCGGCGACGTCGCAGTTCTTCATCAACACGGCCGACAACGACTTCCTCGACCATCCCGGCCGGGATGGTTGGGGCTACTGTGCGTTCGGGCGCGTGATCGAGGGCCTGGACGTCGTTGACCGCATCAAGAACGTGCCGACACAGGCGAACCCGGCGATGGGCGAGGCGTCGCAGCCGATCGACCCGCCGGTCGTGAAGGCGGCGCGCCGCGTGTAGGCCGCGCGGCAGACTGGTCGCCCGGGAGCGGAGCAAGGAGGACGTTCGTGGGCATTCCATACGAGGTGCGCGCGCCGCTGAGTTGCGAGCAGGTCAGGCGGCTGGACGTTCTGGCCATGGAGCACTACGGGATACCGGGGTTGCTGCTGATGGAGAACGCCGGGCGGGGCATCGCCGAGTTCGTGTACGCCTGCCTGGTGAACCCGTCGGCTGCGCGCGTGCTGGTACTCTGCGGGGCGGGCAACAACGGCGGTGACGGTTTCGTCGTGGCGCGGCACTTGCACAATGCGGGGGTGGCGGTGAGGTTGGCCCTGGCGGTCACGCCGGAGCGCATGCGCGGCGACGCCGAGGTCAACCTGCGGATCGCCGAGCGCATGGAGATTCCGCGTTTGTTGGCGTTTGAGGCGGCGGGGCTGGCGGCGGTGCGCGTGGAGGCGGAGCAGGCGGACGTCATAGTGGACGGCCTGTTGGGCACGGGCTCGAAGGGCGCCCCGCGGGGTGTGCTGGGCGAGCTGATCGTGCTGGCGAACGGGGCCACGCGGGCGCGGCGTGTGGCGATTGACCTGCCGAGCGGTCTGGATGGTGACACGGGCGCGCCGGCGGAACCGTGTTTTCGGGCTGATGCGACGGTCACGATGCTGGTCGGCAAGACGGGTTTGTACGCGCCGGCCGCCCGGGAGTATGTCGGGCGGGTAGTGGTCGTTGACATCGGGGTGCCGCGCGCGGCGCTGGCCAGGGGCGGAAATATCTCTGCGGGCGGTTGACAGTTAGGTCTTTGTTTGCATAATGAGTACTGAGGTTATGAGACGGCGCGGACGCCGCCGTGCGGTTGCCGCCGGCGGGTTGGCGCTACGGGTCGAGCATAGAGGACACCGCGATGGCTGACGAGCGTGAAGACAATCGCAAGGAGGCGTTGGGCCGCGCCCTGCAACAGATTGAGAAGTCTTTTGGCAAGGGCTCGATCATGTACCTGTCCGGCGGGCTGGGGCAGGTGACGGACGGGATCTCGACCAGCTCGTTGTCGCTGGATTTGGCGCTGGGTGGCGCGGGTATTCCGCGCGGGCGGGTGGTCGAGGTGTTCGGCCCGGAGTCTTCGGGTAAGACCACGCTCACGCTGCACATGATTGCCGAGGCGCAGCGGGCCGGCGGGGCGGCGGCGTTCATCGATGTCGAGCACGCGTTTGACCCGGGCTGGGGCAAGCGCATCGGCATCAACCTGGAAGAGCTGATGGTGAACCAGCCGTCGTGCGGGGAGGAGGCGCTGGAGATTTGCGAGCTGCTGGTGCGCTCCAACGCGTTGGATGTCATCGCCATCGACTCGGTGGCGGCCCTGGTGCCGCGGCACGAGTTGGAGGGGCAGATGGGCGACACGCACGTCGGGGCGCAGGCGCGGCTGATGAGCCAGGCGCTGCGCAAGCTGACGGGCATCAGCAGCAAGAGCCGCACGAGCGTCATTTTCATTAACCAGATTCGTGAGAAGATCGGGGTGATGTACGGCTCGCCGGAGACTACGCCGGGCGGGCGGGCGCTGAAGTTCTACGCCTCCGTGCGGATTGACACACGGCGGGTGGGGATGCTCAAGGAGGGCGAGCAGGTTATCGGGACGCGTATTCGGGCCAAGGTCGTGAAGAACAAGGTCGCGCCGCCGTTCCGGCAGGCGGAGTTCGATATCTACTTCGATGGCGGGATCAGCCGCGAATCGGACGTGCTGGACGTGGCGGCGGAGTGCGGTGTGGTGACGCGCAGCGGCACGTGGTACGGCTTCGGCGAGGTGCGTCTGGGGCAGGGGCGTGAGAACGCGCGGCAATTCCTGCGGGACAACCCGGACGTGCTGAGCGAGATTCGCGGCAAGGTCCTGGAAATCACGCTGCCCAAGCCGGAGGACGCTTCCGGCAATGGGGAGCCGGCGCCGGCGAGCGCTGCCAGCGGGGCGGGGCCGGCGGCGCGCGAGGCCCCCGGCAAACGAGCGGCCGCCGCGCGGCGTCCTGCTCGTAAGCGCTGACATACACCAGGGTTCAGCCAGAAGCGGACCGGGGTTGGCTGCGCCGCCGCAGCAGGTTCGGCGGGCTGATGTGAGCAGGCCAATCGGCCGAATGTAGCAGTGGGGCCGGTCGCGCCTGGTGCGCGTTGATGGAGCGAGGATCTGTACTGATGCGCCCGAGCAGGGTGAGCCAAGGAAGTGTGTCTGCGCGCCCGGGAGGGGTGGCGTTCTGGGTTTGCGCCGTTGCGTTCTTTGCGGCGCTGGGGTTGTTTGTCCAGACGGTGGCTTGGGCGGGCAGCGACAATCGCGCCTTGTCGGCAGAAGGGGTGGACCTCGGAGCGCTGGAGCGGGCCTTTGAGCGGGTGATTGCCGACGTCTCGCCCGCCGTGGTGGGTATTCGGGCGGCCCGGACGGAGGGGGCCGGCCTGCTGACTGTGGTGCCGGAGGATGGGGTAGTGACCTTCGGCCGGCTGGTGTTCGTAAACGGCACTGGCACCATAATCCGGGCGGACGGCGCGATTCTGACCAACGAGCATGTGGTTCGTGGCGCAACGGACATCACCGTTACGTTAGCGGACGGGCGGACTTATGCGGCCGACCTGGTGAACGGCGACGCACGTAGTGACCTGGCGGTGCTGCACATTGATGCTGACGGGCTCCAGCCCGCGCGAATGTGCGATTGGAGCCGCGTTGCGCGCGGGCAATGGAGCATCGCCTTGGGCAACCCCTTCGGGCTCGGCAACGACGGACGACTGTGTGCGTCCATCGGGGTCATTGCCAATCTCGGCCGCGCGCTGCCGGGGCTGGGCGAGGTGGACGACCGCCTCTACGCGGACATGATTCAGACCACGGCGGCGGTTTACCCGGGTAGCTCGGGCGGCCCGCTCTTCAACGCGCGCGGCGAGTTGTTGGGCGTCGTGACGGCTGTGCATGCCCGGGCCATCGACGATGAGGGCGTCGGCTTTGCCATCCCGATGACGTCGGCGAAACGACGTATCGTCGCCCAGTTGTTGGACGGCGAGCCCGTCACTCACGGCTACCTGGGGCTTACGGTGGTCGCCGCATCGCCGGCCGACCAGCCGGACTTGGCCTGGCCTGGTGGGGGGGTCGTGGTCGAATCGGTGGAGCCGGACGGGCCCGCGGCGCTGGCCGGCATTCAGCCGGGGGATTTTCTGACGCGCTACCAGGCCCAGCCTGTGACCGGGCCGATGATGTTGGCCGAACTGGTCAGTCATACGCCGGTCGGGACGCAAGTTGAGATCGAGCTGCGGCGCGGCGGCACGCCACACTTGGTACTGGCCCAGGTTGAACGCCGGACTACGGATCGGGTCGAGTGGATGCGTGCGGGTGCGGCTTTGTGGCGCGGACTGCGGTTGGCTGACTTGACGCCCGAGACCCGTGCGCGGATGCACGTTGACACTGCGGCTACGGGTGTCGTGGTAATCGGGGTCGCGCCGGGCAGTCCCGCCGAGCAGGCCGAGTTCGCGCCGGGTGATGTGATTGAGCGAGTGAATGGCGAGGACGTGGATACGCTGGCTACGTTCCTGAAACTCGTGCGTGGGCGGCGCGGTGATGAGCGGCTGGCCGTCCGAGGGCGCGGCGAAGTGCTGGTCTCGCCCTGAAGTAGCGCAGTCTTCGCGCCTTGGCCGCGGGGCTTGATGTCGATGGCGGCGCGGGGCGACCTAGCGTGGACATTCTACGACACAGTTAGGTGCTTACAGCCCCGGCACTCAGTCAGGCCTTAGTACCCCGGCGTCGCAATCCGCAAATGACCTGCCCGGCAGCGCAGGCCGGCCGGCGTTGAAGAACGCCCCCAACGAGATTCGAACTCGTGTCGCCGGCTTGAAAAGCCGGTGTCCTAGGCCTCTAGACGATGGGGGCTGGGCCTTGCAATAACCTCGCGATATTAGCGGCCGGCGCGGGGCGGCGTCAAGTCCGTGGTACTAGCGAGCGGCGCGGCGGGCGCCTATAGTCCCACTGAACGGCGGCCGCTGTTTCGGAGGTGCGTTGCAGATGACTGGGAAGACGGCTCTGCTGCTGACGGGCGTGCCGGTGCTGGGTGTGGTGCTGAGCAGGCTGTTCTGCTGAGGGCATCCGCTGGCATCGCTCGGTCCGAGCGGCGTGTTGATTGGCGTGCCGGTCGCGCTGGGCGCCTCCGTGACCGCGTTCAGACAGGCTCCGGACCGCGTTTTCGCGGCCGTGGCGCTTGCGATCAGCGCGGTCCAGGCACTGGGTTTGCTGGCGTTGGCCGCTATGTTCCTGCTGAGCTTCTGAGCCGGCCGGTGGTCCTGGGCGGGCCGTGCTAGTCCGCTTCCTGCCAAGTTGCCGGACTTGTCCGGCGCGGCATTCCCGGGGGACGTGCGGCACGTTATGGGAAGCAACTGATGGGGGGGCGGGCCGGCCTGCGTATCTGAACGCCGGCCGGTGGGTGGGCTGGCGTCACGGCCGTGGGCGCGTACCATCAGCACACACGCCACGCGCCGGCGGCCGGTGCCCTGGCCTGGCGAGCCATAAGGGTGATTGTGGACGCCGACCGCCGCATATTCATATCAGTTGCCGAGGCCTCGGCCGACCTGCACGCGGCGGCCTTGCTGCGGCAGGCCGGCGAGACGTTGCCGGCGTGCCGGTTCTATGGCCTGACGGGCCCGCGGATGCGGGCGGCGGGGGCTGAAACCCTGTACGACTTCACGGCGCACGCGGCCATGCTCAGCGGCGTGCTGTCCGTAGTGGGGCACGCGCGGCGCGCGCTGCGGCTGATCGAGCAGTCGTGGCGCGAGGCGCCGCCGGCGGCCGTGGTCCTGATTGATTCGCCGGAACTGCACCTGCGGTTGGCACGGCGGGCGCGGCAGATGGGGGTGCCGGTTTTGTACTACGTAGCGCCGCAGACATGGGCGGCGCGGGCCTATCGCAATCGGCAGATCGCCCGGGACGTTGACCGGTTGGCGTGCATTCTGCCGTTTGAGGAGGCGTATTTCCGTGGGGTGGGGATCGCGGCGGAGTTCGTCGGGCACCCGCTGTTCGAATCGTCGCGGCGGCAGACCGTGGACGAGGGCACCGTGCGGATGCTGCGGACCGGGGACGGGCCGCTGATCGCGCTGTTGCCCGGGTCGCGCCGGCACGTGATCGACACGATGTTGCCGCGGCAGCTCGAGGTCATTAGGCATCTGCGGCAGGCGGGGGTTACGCCGCGCGTGGCGGTTTCGTGCGTTGACACCGGGCAGCAGGCAGGAATCGAGGAGCATCTGATGCGGGCGGGTATGGCGGCCCGGGTGGTCGTGGGCGACAACGCCAGTCTGCTGAGCGCAGCGGACCTGGTGCTGGTGACGTCCGGGACGGCGACGTTGGAGGTGGCGTACTATCGCAAGCCCATGATCGTCATGTATGACGCGGGCCGGCTGCTGCGGTGGCCGTACCGGCTGCTCGGGCGGCTGGTGCTGGCTACGCCGCACCTGTCGCTGGTGAATATTCTGGCGGGCGCGCGAGTAGTGCCGGAGTTCATGCCGTTCCTGCCTGACGTCCGGCGGGTAGCGCGGACGGCGGGGGCGTTGCTGCACGATGCCCGGTGGCGTGATCTGCTCGTCCGGCAGTTGGACGAGCTGGTACGGCCGCTGGTGGACACACAGCCGAGTCGGCGGGTTTGCGAGCTGCTGGCGGAACTGCTGGGGCTGTCCGGCGGCAGGGATTGAATGGCGGGCAATCGATTGGCGGGCGGTCAGGCACCGTTGGTGGGCATGCCCTCATGATCGTGCGTGGCGATCGCGCTGTAGAGCGCGGCGGTCGTACCCGCCTGGTCGATGGCGGTGCGGAACTCCTCGATGTTCATGAGCCGACTGATCTTGGCAAGGGCCTGGATGTGCGGACCGGTCTGATCGGGCGGGCTGCACAGTAGCACCACGAACGAAACTGGTCGCCCGTCAAGGCTCTGGAAGTCCACGGGCTCAGCGGGTTTGCCGATGGCCATGACCAGTTGCCGGCAGCCTTCGGTCTTGCCGTGCGGAATTGCCAGGCCGTAGCCGATTCCGGTGGTGCGTTCGGCCTCGCGGCGCAGCACGGCGTCGAGAGCGGCATTCCGGTTGACCAGGCCGCCCGTGCGGTCCAGCACGTCGATCAACTCGGTAATCACGCCGGTCTTGTCGGTTGACCGCAAGGGTACGCAGACACGGTCGGGCGTGAGGATCTTCGTTAGGTGCATAGCTCAATGCCTTCCAGGTACGGCTACAAACCAACTAGTCTACCACTGGGGCAACATTTGATCCACACCCCGGAAGGGCGGCGGTCGATTCTGTCAGCCCGAGCGGTCCGGGGCGGCTTTCGCGGGGGTTGCTTGGGGGCTATAATGCTTGCTTCTGCGAGGTTCAGGCGGTTGGCACGTTGTGTGTGACCCCTTCTAGGCTGCAAACGGGAGCGGCGCTGATGGAATTTGATTTTCCGGAGGACATTGTCGCATTACGCGATGTGGTGCGCAAATTCGCGGCGGAGGAGATCCGGCCGCAGGCCCGCGAATGGGACCGCGACCAACTGGTCCCCGACGAGATGGTGGCACGGCTGGGCCAGGAACTGGGCGTGCTGGGGGTGCTTACGCCGGAGCGGTACGGCGGCCTGGGCCTGGGATACCTGGCCAACGCGGTAGTCATCGAGGAGTTGGCGCGCCAGGATGGCGGGTTGGCCCTGTTGGTTGCGGCCCATAATGGGCTGGCGCAGTCGCAGATCAACCTGGCGGGCAATGAGGAGCAGAAGCAGAAGTACCTGCCGAAGCTGGCCGGTGGCGACTGGCTGTGCGCGTGGGGCCTGACGGAGCCGAACTGCGGTTCGGATGCCGCCGCGTTGCAGTCGCGGGCGGAGCGCTCCGGGGACGGCTGGCGGCTGACCGGCCACAAGATGTTTATCACTAACGCTTTACGTGCTCAGGTCTTCGTGATCATTGCCCGTACCGACCCGGCCCTGGGTATCAAGGGCATTTCCGCCTTCATCGTTGAGCGGGGCGACGAGGGCTTTACGGTCGGGACGAAGGAAGACAAGCTGGGCATGCGTTCCAGCGACACCATGGCGCTGGATTTCGAGGATGTCTACGTTGGTCCGGAGCGTTTGCTGGGCGAGCTCAACATGGGCTACGTGGATGCCCTGCGGGTGTTGGAGCGCGGACGCGTGGCGATTGGGGCGTTGTCGGTCGGCCTGGCGCGCGGCTGTATCGAGGAAGCCGCTGAGTACTCCAACCAGCGGACCACGTTCGGCAAGCCGCTGTCCAAGCACCAGGCCATTCAGCACAAGCTGGCGGACATGGTGACGAATTTCGAGGCGGCCCGGCTGCTGGTCTATGACGCCGCGGCAACGCTCGATCGCGGCGAAAATGCCAAGCTGAAGGCCTGCCTGGGCAAGCTTTTTGCGAGCGAAATCGCTACACGGGCCGGTCTGGAGGCCGTGCAGATTCTCGGGGGCTACGGCTATAGCAAGGACTTCCCGGTCGAGCGCTATCTGCGTGACGCCAAGCTGTGCGAGATTGGCGAGGGCAGCAGCGAGGTTCAGCGGATGATCATCGCCCGCGAGTTGCTGTCGGGCGCGGCGGTCTAACGGCGGGTTGCCCGCAGAAAGGGTTGCAGCGTGGATTTTCGATTCGACGATGATCAGCGCCAGATGCGTGATGCCGTCCGCAGTTTCTGTGATGGGGTGGTGGCCCCGCGCGCTGCGCAGCGCGATGAGGAGGGCTGCTTCGAGGACGGCCTGGTCGAGCAACTGGCCGAGCTGGGCCTGTTCGGTACGTACATTCCCGAGGAGTTCGGCGGCACGGGCCTGGACGTCATGACCTACATCATGACGGTCGAGGAGCTTTCGCGGGCCTGCGGGGCGACCGGCATCCTGGTCTCCGCCCACCACTCCCTGTGTGTGGATCCGATCCTGAACTACGGCAGCCTGGAGCAGAAGCAGAAGTACCTACCCAAGCTGGCCAGCGGGGAGTGGATCGGCTGCTACTCGCTGACCGAGCCCGGCAGCGGCAGCGATGCCGGCGCCGCGAGCTGCATGGCGGTCGCGGACGGGGACGGCTGGCGGATCAACGGTACGAAGTGTTTTGTCACGAACGGGCTTCAGGCGCACGTCATTGTGCTGTTCGCCGTGACCGATCCGGACGATCCGCGGCACCGCATGTCCGCGTTCATCGTCGAGAAGGACACGCCCGGCTGCAGCATCGGCAAGGTGGAGAAGAAGCTCGGCATCCGGGCTTCCAGCACGACGGAATTGGTCTTCGAGGATTGCGTGGTGCCGCGCGAGGCGTTGTTGGGCCAGCGCGGCCGCGGTCTGGCGATTGCGCTGGGCACGCTCGACGGCGGGCGGCTTGGTGTGGCGTCCCAGGCCATCGGCATCTCCCAGGCTGCCCTGGATTGCAGCCTGGCGTACAGCCAGGAGCGGGTCCAGTTCGGCCGGCCCATCTCCAGCTTCCAGGAGATCCAGTGGAAGCTGGCCGATATGGCCGTCGAGATCGCGGCGGCCCGGGCCCTGGTTTACCGAGGGGCCTGGCTCAAGCAGAACCGCAAGCCGTACAGTGTCGAGGCCGCCATGGCCAAGCTGCTTGCCAGCGAGGCGTCGAGCCGCATCACGAATGCGGCGTTGCAGGTTTACGGCGGCTATGGCTACTGCGTGGACTACCCGGCGGAGCGTCTGCTGCGCGACGCCAAGATTACGGAGCTTTACGAGGGCACGAGCGAGATTCAGCGCCTCGTGGTCGCGCGACAGATCGTCACTGATCCCAAGTGGGTAGCGAGAGGGTAAGTCAATGGCAAATGAGTGTGCGTACATCGTCGCCGCCCGGCGCAGTCCGATCGGCAAGTTTCTGGGGACGCTGGCGGGGCTAAGCGCCATGGAAGTCGGCACCCAGGTCGCCAAGGGCGTGATCGCGGCCGGCCAGGCGGACGCGAACGGATTCGACGAGGTCTACGTGGGCCAGGTCCTGCAGGCCGGCTGCGGGCAGAATCCGGCCCGGCAAGTCGCTCTGGGTGCCGGCATCAAGGACTCGATCTCCTGTTGCACGGTCAACAAGGTTTGCGGCAGCGGTCTGCAGGCGGTCATGTTCGCCGACCAGGTTATCCGGGCCGGCGATGCCGACCTGATCCTGGCGGGCGGCATCGAATCCATGAGCAACGCGCCGTTTCTGTCGCGGACGATGCGCTCGGGCAACAAGTTCGGCCACAGCGAGATGGTCGACGAGATGCTCTATGACGGGCTTACCAACGTCTACACCAAGGAACTGATGGGCGAGCTGGCGGAATACACCGCCGGCAAGGCCGGCCTGACGCGGGAGATGCAGGACGAGTGTGCCTTGCGGAGCCAGCAGCGCACCGCCGCGGCCGACCAGGCCGGGCGCTTCAAGGACGAAATCGTCCCCATCGAGCTGCCGCGCGGCAAGGGCACCTTCAGTGCGGATGAGACCTACCGGGCTGATACTACCGCCGAGTCGCTGGCGAGTCTGCGGCCGGCCTTCAGCAAGGACGGCACCGTTACGGCCGGCAACGCTTCGCAGCTTTCCGACGGCGCCGGCATGGTAATCGTGGCGAGCCCGCAGGGGCTCAAGCGCTGCGGCACCAAGCCGATCGCCCGCATCGTGGCGCAGGCCACCGCCGGCGGGCCGCCGCGCGACTTGTTCTTCACGCCGCCGGTGGCCGCTCAGATGGTCTGCGACAAGGCCGGCTGGTCGGTGGGCGACGTGGACGTCTTCGAGCTGAACGAGGCGTTTGCCTCCCAGACGCTGGCGGGACTGAAAGCCCTGGAGTTGGACGGGGAGAACGTGAATGTCAACGGCGGTGCGATTGCGCTGGGCCACCCGATCGGCGCCAGCGGCGCCCGGGTGCTCGTGACGCTGCTGCACGTGATGAAGCAGCGCGACGCCCAGCGCGGCGTGATGGCCGTCTGCCTGGGTGGCGGGAACGCCGTCGCCATGGCCGTGGAACTGCTGTAGCTCCGACCGGCATGTTGTTTCGCCTGAGCACGGAAATGGAGGAATCGGCGTGAACATTCGAACCGACATCAAGACCGTGGGGGTCATTGGCGCGGGCACGATGGGCGCGGGCATCGCCCAGGTCTTCGCCCAGTCCGGTCGCCAGGTGCTGATGCAGGATACGCGACCCGGCGCGGTTGACCATGCCATCGTGACCATCGAGAAATCCCTCGACAAGCTGGTCCAGAAGGAGAAGATCGCGGCTGACGTGGCGGACGCCGCCAAGGGCCGCCTCCGCAACGCGACCATGGCTGACATGAAAGGCGTTGACTTGGTCGTGGAGGCCATCTTCGAGGATCCGGCCGTCAAGCGCGGCACGTACATGGAATTGAGTGCCGTGGTGCCCGCGGACGTGATGTTCGCCAGCAACACCAGCAGCATCTCCATCAGCGAGCTGGCCACGGCCAGCGGGCGGCCCGCCCAGTTCATCGGCATGCACTTCTTCAACCCGGTGCCGCTCATGAAGCTGGTCGAGGTCGTCGTGGGCCTGCAGACGGCTGAGCCGGTCGTGGCCGCGACGGTCGCACTGGCCCGCGAACTGGGCAAGACGCCGCACATCGTCAAGGATCATCCCGGCTTCGTGAGCAACCGCATCCTCATGCCGATGATCAACGAGGCGGTCGCCTGCCTGGCGGACGGCGTCGCCAACGCGGAGACGATCGACGAGGTCATGAAGCTCGGCATGGCGCACCCCATGGGGCCGCTCGCCTTGGCCGACCTGATCGGCCTGGACGTGTGCCTGAACATCATGGAAGTCCTGCACCGCGACCTCGGCGAAGACCGCTATCGCCCGACGCCGCTGCTGCGGACGATGGTGCGGGCCGGGCTGCTCGGGCGCAAGTCCGGAAAGGGGTTCTACAGCTATGGCTAGCGAGAAATCCACGACCCGGGTCGAACTGACCAGGCAGGGGCCGGTCGCCACGATTAAGTTCACGCCCGAGACCGGCGTGAACATCTTCTCGTCCCGCGTCGTCGCCGACCTCGGTGAACTGGTTCAAGAGGTGGCCCGAGATCCGCAGGTGCGCTTCGTGGTCTTTCGCGGCGACGGCAAGGTCTTCCTGGCCGGTGCCGACATCGCCGAGATGTCCCGGTTTGACGAGGAAGCCGCACGGCGCTTCGGCACCGCCGGCCACAATGCGTTCAACGCCATCGCGGCCCTGCCGCAGGCGACGTTTGCGGCCGTCAACGGGCATGCCCTGGGCGGTGGGTGCGAGCTGGCGCTGGCGTGCGATTTCCGCCTGATCGTCGCCAAGGCCAAGATCGGGCTGCCGGAAACGACGCTCGGGCTGATCCCCGGCTGGGGCGGCACGCAGCGTTTGCCGCGCATCGTCGGCGATGCGGCGGCGCGCCGGCTGATCTTCTCCGGCGTGCCGATTGCGGCCGATGAGGCGCAGCGCATCGGGCTGGTTGACGAGGTTGTGCCGTTGGCAGAGGAATTGGACGCCGCCCTGGAGCGTTGGTTCAAGCACCTCGACGGCGGGGCTCCACACGCGGTCACCTGCGCCAAGCGCGCCATGCTGCAACATGACGAGATTGCCGCTTTCGGCCAGTGCTTCACCAGCCCGCAGGCCAAGGAGGGCATGGGCGCGTTCCTGGAGAAGCGCCCGGCTCCGTGGGTTACGGCTGCTCAGGGCTGATAGCCCGGGCAGCGGCGGAGGATTGGCGGCGGGCCACGCGCCAGGCCCAGACGGCGGCGGCGATTAGAATGGCAATGGCCGCCAGGTGGATGCCGTACCAGCGCGCCAGGTGCCAGCCCAGACAGGCCGTGCTGACGATCCAGGCCAGCAGGGCGGTGCCGGCCAGGAGTTGGCCGCGGGTCCAATGGCCGCGCTTGGCCAAATCGTGGCGCAGTGCGAACCACACGACGCATATCGCCGGAAAGGCCCAGGACAGGTAGTAGTGCCGGGCCATCGGTGACGGCCAGAACATGGCCAGCATCCATACCGCGGCCAGGGCGGTCCATTCCTGGCCGTCGGCGGGCGTGCGCCACGTCATCCACAGCAGGCCGATCAGGCCGGCGGCGAGCGTGCCGGCCCAGAGCCAGTAGATAACGCGAACCGGCAAATCGGCGACGGCAAAGCGCGGCACCCAACTGATATCGACGGTCTGCCCGGCCCAAGCGCCGGTACGCGGCGGCATCGGGTCCAGGGACAGCGCCTCCCGCTCGCCCAGCCGGGCGCGCGTGGCGTCCACGAATTCGGGCGGCGGCGTGCCGCTCAGCACCACCTGTCGGTTCACGTCCGGCATGCGGCGCAGCCAGCGCGCCAGCACGGCCGAATACGAGGCGTTGCTGCGATGGCGGTGGACGCGCAGCAGGGGGTCTTCAATCTGGTGGCGGTTGCCGTGCCAGCCGGCCCGCCGCAGCCAGGCACGGTGCTCGTCGATTGCACCGCGCCAGCCGAAATAGGCGACGCTGGGCAGTATGTTGAACAGCACGATCGCCGCGGCGAAGCCAAGCAGTGCGCGCCAGCGCCGGCGCAGCAGCAGGTATCCGATGAACATGGCCGGCATGGTCTTGATGAGCGCCGCCAGCCCGAGCAGCAGACCGCCGCTCAGTTCCCGGCGCCGCTCGACCAGTGCCAGCCCGGCCACGCAGGCCAAGAGCGTCCACATGGTCACCTGGTTGGCCTGGATCGCGTGGGCGAAGTTGACGCAGATCAAAGCGACCGGCCAGACGAAGCCGGCGTCGGCGTCCGTCCCGAGCCACCAGCGGCGCAGGATCCAGATGCTCGCCAGGCCGGCGAGGATGTTGCTCAGCACATAAAGGGCGGCGCCGATCGGCAGGGGGGTCCAGGCCATGAACGGCCACAGGGCGAAGGTCGTTGTCGGCAGGTAGCCGAACATGGCCGTGCCCGGAGCGGTATGCCCGTGTTCCCAGACGTAGCGGACTTCGGAGCGCAGTTGTTGCCAGTCGGGCCGATCTCGCAGCGCGCGCCGCATGCCGCTGAAAGCCCCGATGCTGAGGGCCAGGGCTACAAAGACCCAGCCGACACGTTGCCAGGTGGGCGGGCCCGGTGGCCGGTTTGTGGGTTGGCTGTTGCACTCTGACATGCTGTTCGCCGGGGTCTCCCGGAAGGTGTTGCCGCGTGTTCGAATGTTGACCTTTGTCACGAATTGTAGGGGGGCGGCAGGGGGGTGGATAGGTGTGCGGTACGCTCTGGACGTGCCTGTTGTCGCTGCGCGGCGCAATCGGTACGATCGCCGGGCGTTGCCAAGGAGTTCCGACATGAAGCACGTGCGTCTGATGATACTTGTGACACTGGTGTGCCTCGCCGTGGCATTGTTCGCCGGCTGTGCGAGTGCGCCCGCCGAGCGGCCGGCCGCACAAGCGGCCCCCGCAGAGCCGCAGCCGGCATCGATGGTTGCTGAGCCGGCCGAAGTCACGGAGCCGGCTGAACCTCCCGCTGAGTCGGCGGCGTCACCTGAGCCGGCGGTTGCGCCGGCCGCGCCTGCCGAGGTTGCGGAAGCTACTGCGCCGCAGCCGCCGCCCGCGAAGATCCGCATTACGCGGCGTGACGAGCTGCCCCGGCACGTCTATCCATTTACCGGCCAGGCGACTGACTTGATGTACTCGCGCGAGCAGGTGCTGGAGCTGGCCCGGCTGGTGCGGGCCGACCTGGAGTCCGACCTGGCCACCTACGAGGTCGCCGATCCGACGACGCTCAAGGAGATGTACGCGACGCTGGTCACGATCGACCTGCTCGAAGGCCGCTATGACGATGCGCTCAGACGGACCGAGCAGATTCGGGCCCTGGAGGAGAAGCCGGCGGCCAAGTTCATGACCGGGATGTTCGCGCGCGCCTTCATCTGGGCCCATCGCGAGACGGGTGGGGGAGACTCGCCGGCCCTCCGGGAGGCCTTCTACCGCCACTTCGCGGCCCAGGTGGCCGATGCGCCCTGGGACGTAGTGCGGGACGAGATCGAGCAGGGCAAGGGGCGGCTCGAAATCATGAGCCCGAACCTCATCGCCGGCTTCGTACAGGGTCAGCTCCAGCCGGCCATCGATCACACCGGGGAGCTCTCGGCCGGTATGGCCGGCCGAATCATCGGCGTGCACAGCACACTGACGCTGCGCTTGCCGCTGCGGAACGAGATGATCGCCATCTACCAGAACAAGATTGATGCCAACCGGCGGGTCAAGCGTGACATCTGGGCCGCGCGCGAGGTCGCGCTCGCGCCGCGGGACGTTTGCCACCCCGTGCTGATGGCCGTCTGGGACTCGGGCACTGATCCGGACGTGTTTGGAGAGATCCTGTGGACGAATCCCGGCGAGCAGTCGGACGGTGAGGATACCGACTTCAACGGCTTCGTCGATGACGTGCACGGCATTGCCTACGACATCCACGCGCGCAAGACCACCGGACTGCTGTGCCCCCTGGAAGACATGGCCGAGCGTCTGCCGGGTGTCATGCAGCACGTCAAAGGCTTTACGGACTTGCAGGCCGCGGTCGATAGTCCGGAAGCGGTTGCGCTAAAGCGCTTCCTGGCCGGCATCAGGCCGGCGGAGGTGCAGGGCTTCCTTGAAGACCTGGCGCTGGCCGGCAACTATTGCCACGGCACGCACGTGGCCGGCATCATGGTCGCCGGCAATCCCTTCGCCCGCCTGCTCATAGCCCGGCTGAGTTACGACCACCGGCTGGTCACGGTGCCGCGCACGCTGGAGTGGGGCCTGCGCGACGCCGACAAGTTTCGTAACACCGTGACCTACTTCGTCGCGCAGGGCGTGCGCATCGCCAACATGAGCTGGGGCGAGTCGCAGGGCGACATCGAGTCCTCGCTGGAACAGAACGGCATCGGCGCCAGCGCGGAAGAACGCCGGGAAATGGCTCGCGAGGTCTTCGGCGTGCAGCGGCAAGGGCTCCACGACGCCATCCAGGGCGCGCCCGGCATCCTGTTCATCTGCGCCGCCGGCAACGCCGACAACGACGTCGTGTTCGACGAGTACATCCCCGCGTCGTTTGACCTGCCGAACCTGCTGGTCGTCGGCGCCGTCGACCAGGCCGGTGATCCCACTGCGTTCACCAGCTTCGGGCCGACCGTCGCCGTCTACGCCAATGGCTTCGAAGTGGAGAGTTACGTCCCGGGCGGCGCGCGGATGAAGATGTCCGGCACATCAATGGCGGCCCCCAACGTCGCCAACCTGGCGGCAAAGACCCTCGCGATTGACCCGGGACTGACGCCCGAGCAGGTGATTCTCCTGATCAAGAAAGGCGCGGAACGCCGTAGCGCCGGCTCGCGCGAGTACCTGCTCATACATCCGCAGCGAACGCTCGAACTGACGCGCGAGCGCCTGAAGTCTTAGCAGTCCGCGCGGCGACCCCCAGTGTCAGGCCGGCGTGCTGATGCGACCATCGCAGATCTCGACCCGCCGGTGGCAGCGGGCCGCGACGCTCGGGTCATGGGTCACGATGATGATTGTGCGCCCGTCGCCGCTCAGGTCGTCCAGCAGGTCCAGGATCATCTGGCCGGTGCTCGTGTCGAGGTTGCCGGTCGGCTCGTCCGCCAGCAGCAGGTCCGGATTGTTCATCAGCGCCCGGCCGATGGCGACGCGCTGCTGCTGGCCGCCGGAGAGCTCGTGCGGCCGTTGGCGGGCGAGAGTATGCAGGCGGACGCGCTCGGCCATCTGGGTGGCTAGTTGGCGGCGTGCGGGTCCGGGAACACCCTGGTAGAAGAGGGGTGTCGCGAGGTTCTCGATGACGGTCTGGGCGCTTATCAGGTTGAAATTCTGGAAGATGAAGCCGATGTGTCGGCCGCGGACGTCCGATAATTGCTCGTCATCGAGACGCGACACATCCAGGGCACCCAGATGGTATGTCCCGGCGGTCGGTCTGTCCAGGCAGCCCATAATGTTCAGTAGCGTCGTCTTGCCACTGCCGGACGTACCGACGATTGCCAGATACTCGCCCCGGCGGACCGTCAGCGACACGCCGCGCAGGGCCTCGACCGCCACGGGACTGCCGGGCGCGCGGTAGGTCTTGGCGACATTCTCCAGCCGAACGATTACATCATTGTCGGACGTGGTCATGGGCTCGCAGGCGTCGCCCGGTCAAGGGCGGCGGTGAATACGCCGGCGCCGCGGCCTTGCCGACGGGCCGGTCATTCGGCATAATACAAGGCTCGTGTCGCCCTGAGAAGGGCGGCGGGCCGACAGGCAGTAAGGGACGATAGGTCGATGAAAGACAAGATTCACCCCAACTATGTTGACGCCCAGGTCACGTGCGCCTGCGGCAACAGCTTCAAGACGCGGGCCACGGTCGCGGAACTGAAGGTCGACATTTGCAGCGCGTGTCACCCCTTCTACACCGGCAAGCAGAAGTTCGTCGATACGGCGGGCCGCGTGGAGCGGTTCCAGAAGAAGTTCGGTGGCGACTACTTCCGCCAGAGCAGCCAGGCGGGCAAGGCGCGCAGCGGCCGCAAGTAGCTGCCATACCAGGATATTCGTGGACGGCCCTCGCCTGCGCGCGGGCCGTCGTTCTTTCCCGTCATTGCCGGGCTGAGGCGCGAGGACTACAGGCATGGCCGTGCGAGTCGCTGATCCTGCATGGATGACCCGCGTGCGCGAAATGGCTGAACGGGCCGCGGAACTGGCCGGCGAAATGAACAAGCCGGAGGTGGCGGCCAACGGCGCGCTGATGGTCAAGCTGGCCCGCGAGCACGGTCAGCTCGAGAAATTCGCCAAGGTGTACCGCGAATATCGAGGCCTCATGCGACAGATCGACGAGTCATACGAGATCAGCGAGGACCCCGCGTCCGATGCCGAACTGCGCGAGCTGGCCGCCCAGGAGCTGCCAGACCTGCTGGCTGCCCGCGAGGACCTGCTTACGGTCTTGCAGGAGAAGCTCGTCACCGGCGACGACGCCGCCATTCGCTCGATCATCCTCGAGGTGCGGGCCGGCACCGGCGGCGCGGAGGCGGCCCTCTTCGCCCGTGAACTGCTCGACATGTACGTGGCCTATGCCAGCCGGAAGGGCTTCAAGACCGAACTGCTCTCAGTATCCGAATCGGAGCTCGACGGCATCAAGGAAGCCATCCTGAATATCACCGGGGAGGAGGTCTACCTGCATTACCGTTTCGAGGGTGGCGGTCACCGCGTGCAGCGCGTCCCCAAGACCGAAGCCCAGGGCCGCATCCACACCTCCGCCGCCACCGTGGCCGTCCTGCCTGAGCCTGAGGAAGTCGAGATCGACATCAACTGGGAAACGGACGTCATCGAGCACGTCAGCCGGGCCGGCGGTCCCGGCGGGCAGAACGTCAACAAGGTCTCCAGCGCCATCAAGCTCGAGCACGTGTCCACCGGTATCACCGTCTCAATGCGCGACGAGAAGAGCCAGCACAAAAACCGCGCCAAGGCCCGCCGCGTACTCATGAGCCGTGTCTATGAGCATTTCGCGTCGCAGCAACGCCGGCAGATCGAGGCCGACCGGCGTAGCATGGTCGGCTCCGGCGACCGCAGCGACCGCATCCGCACCTACAACTTCCCGCAGGACCGCTGCACCGACCATCGCATCAACAAGGACCTCTTCGGCCTGCAGCGCATCCTTGGCAACGGCGAGTTCGATGAGTTCCTCCAGGACCTGCACGAACGTGACCTGAAGCTGCGGCTGGAATGCCTGTAACGCCGCGCCGGGGGCAAGTCGCGCATTTCGCCCATTTACTTCGCTGTCATTGGTATTATAATAGTTCTATATGCGGCGCGGTCGCCGATCGGTCCTGGCAGGGGCCACCGGCTGACCGGCCGTGCCTCTGTCCGGGGTTTCGACGGTCTGGCCGCGACTCGCCGGTACCTGTGCGGCAGTGCGAAGAGCGGCCTGGTTTGCTCCGCTACGGTCGGGGGCGTGCCGGGAGGCGCGCCCCGGAAGCGGCTTCACGCCGAGTCGGCATGACCCCGGCGGGGGGGCCCGGTTCAGTTTGGCCGGGCTTTTTCTATGCGCGGGCGCGCCTGCGGTTGACCAGCCTCCCCGGCGACGGCATCTTCCCTGCTGACATGCAAACACTGACCAGACTATCGCCCGCCAAGATCAACCTGACGCTGCGAGTCACCGGCCGGCGTCCGGATGGTTTTCATGATCTCGAATCGCTGGTGGCGTGTGTCTCCCTGGCCGATCGCGTGACCATCGCGCTGGGCGAGCAGACGGGGTGGACGGTGACGTGCAGCGATCCGGCCATCCCGTGCGACGAATGCAACCTGGCGGTGCGGGCGGCTGTTCGGTTTGCAGAGCGGGTCGGCGGGCCGGTAGGGGGGCACATCGACATTCAGAAGCGGATCCCCGCCGGGTCGGGGTTGGGCGGCGGCAGCTCGAACGCCGCCACGGTACTGGCAATGCTGAATGACCTGCTGGGAAGCCGGCTGCCGGAGGCGGAACTGGTCGCCCTGGGCGCCGAGATCGGTTCGGATGTGGCGCTGTTCTTCCGCGGGCCGCTGTGCGTTATGCGGGGACGGGGCGAACTCGTGGAGCCGGTCGAGGCGTGCCTCGCTGCTGAGTTGCTGCTCTTTCTGCCGGGCATTCACAGCGCGACGCCGGCCGTCTACGCCGCCTGGGACCGCCGCGGCGAGCAAGCCGTGCGCCCGGAGGTCGGTTTCGTGGTGGCGGGCTTGGCGCAGCCCGAACGGCTGGCGGACCTGTTGTTCAACGACCTGGAGGAGCCGGCTGTCGCAATCAGCCGCGAATTGGCGGATTTTGCCAGCGAACTGCGCGCGGCCTGCCCGCTGCCGGTCTGGATGAGCGGGTCGGGGTCGGCGTTCTTCTGTCTGGAAGCCGAGGGCAGCCCGGTCATCACGGTTGCTGAGAACAAGCTGCGCCAAGTCATGCCGGACCTGCGTGTCGAACGCGTGCGCGTCTGGGAGCCGCCGCCGGCCGATCAGCCTGAGGTCAGCACGTCGCCACGCTGACCAGCAGCGGCGCCAGCACGTTGACCTTGCGCTGCTGGATGCCGTTGAAGCCGGCCTGTTCAAGCATGGCGCGCACCTCCGACCAACTGGCGTGATGCACCATTCCCTCGACCATGGTAACCGCCACGTCGAATATCACCCAGCCGATCACGTTGTCGCGGAAGCCGTCGATCAGGATCAGCAGGCCGCCCGGTCGTAGCACACGCCGGAACTCGCGCACTACGGCCGCCTGGTGCGGATAGTGGTGGAACGAGTTGCAGCATGTCAGGACGTCCAGGCTGGCGTCGTCAAACGGCAGGTGCTCGGCGTCGCCGTGCAGCACGTGCAGGCGGTCGGGCGATCCGCCGGCGGCGATCTTGCGCTGCAACCGACTCACCATTTCTTCGGAGTAATCCAGGCCGATGAGGCGCTGGGCCTGCGGGTCGTCCAGCAGAGAGATCAGCAGATTGCCCGTGCCGCAGCCGACGTCCAGAAGTTGGTAGGGGCCGCCGCCGCGTCGGCCTTGCCAGTGGGTAAGCTCTTCCCAGCAGGCCCGGATGCTGGGAAAGAAGACCAGTTCGCTGAGGCGCGAGCGGTCATAGGAATCGGCCCAGCGGTCAAAATGTGAGCGCGCGGCGTGCTTGACCTGCTCGTGGCGATCGGGACAGGACGGCGTGGCTGGTGGCATCGAGTTCATCCGTGGTCAGGCGGCTGGTTCGGCGAGTCTTGTGTGCGTGTTATAGGGGCTTGCGCGGGCAGCGACCAGCCTTCGCAGACCGTCTCGGCTGACCGCGGCGCCGCTTGAAACCGCGCGGCGCGTCGGTGACACTGCCGGCCTGGCGCGGCAGGGTGCCCTTCGCGAAACGCCGCGGCCGGTGTGCCGCATGACGATTGGAGCTGGTTGGTTGACTTGGGAAGGCTGGGTAACGGTGGCAGTGATCGTCGGGGTGTTCCTGGCGATGCTGCGCGGGTTGGCCACGCCGGATGTGCTGCTGCTGGCCGGCGCCGTGCTGGTGGCGGTGCTGGGCATCATCACGCCGGCGGAGCTGCTGAGCGGCTTCGCGAATCCGGGGATGCTAACGATTGCCGGCATGTTCGTCGTGGCGGCCGGTTTGCGGGAAACCGGAGCGCTTGACCGGCTGGGGCGCGGAATGCTCGGGACGGCGCGGACCGGCGGGACGGCACTGACCCGGCTCGCGCCGCAGGTAACGCTGCTGTCAGCCTTCCTGAATAACACGGCGGTCGTGGCCATGCTGCTACCAATCGTGAGCGACTGGTGCCGCCGGCATGGCGTTTCGCCCTCCCGGCTGCTGATGCCGCTGTCGTATATCACGCTGCTGGGCGGAGCTTGCACGCTGATTGGCACCAGCACGAACCTGATTGTCAGCGGGTTGATGGCGCAGACACCGAGCCTAGCCCCGCTGGGGTTTTTTGAGCCGGCGCGGGTCGGGCTGTTGGCCGTGGTGGTCGGGTTGGCGTACCTGGCGCTGGTCGGTCGGCGCCTGCTGCCGGATCGGCGCGATTTGCTGGTGGAAATGGGGGCACACGCCCGCGAGTACCTGGCCAACATGCGCATTGAGCCGGGGTCGCGTCTGGTTGGGCTGACCGTCGAGCAAGCGGGTCTACGCCGGCTGCCGGGCTTGTTCCTGATTGAGATCCAGCGCGAGGACCGCATCATCGCCCCGGTCGAGCCGGACGAGATCCTGCAGGCGCAAGATCGGCTCACTTTCGCCGGGGTCGTCGGCACGATTGTGGATCTGGAGCGCATACCGGGACTCGTGAGCGAGGAGCATGAGGAGAACGGGGCCGCCGGGGGGCCGGCCGGCGAGCGGCGGTACTGCGAAGCGGTTGTCTCGGGCACCTCGCCATTGATTGGCCGGACCATTCGTGATTCGAACTTCCGGGCCATGTACAACGCCGCCGTGGTGGCTGTGCACCGGGGCGGCACCCGGCTGACCGGCCGCGTCGGCGACATCGTCGTGCGGCGCGGCGACACGCTGCTGCTGCAGACGGGACCGCATTTCGTTCCGGCGCACTGCAACAACGCCGACTTCTACCTCGTCAGCAGCGTCGAGGATGCCCGGCCGGTGCGCCACCAGCGCGCCTTCGTGGCGCTGTTCCTGCTGGCCTTGCTGATCGTGCTGCTGATAACGGGCGTGATTCCGGTGGTGGTGGCAGCGCTGGCGGTGGCCGGGCTGATGATCGGCACCGGTTGCGTTTCGGCGGGTGTGGCGCGCCGCTACGTGCAATGGGACGTGCTCTTGGCGATTGCCGCGGCACTGGGGCTGGGCGAGGCCTTGAAGGCCTCCGGGGCCGCGACAGCACTGGCGCACACGCTGGTCGGGCTGACTTCGGCCTGGGGGCCGCTGGCCGCGCTCGCGGCGGTCTACCTCGTCACGGTCATCTTCACGGAGATCGTCACCAACGCCGCCGCGGCCGCGCTACTCTTTCCGCTGGCCGTTTCCGTGGCGGGTGAGTTGGGGGTTGACGCGCGCGGCTTCGCCATGGCGGTCATCTTCGGCGCTTCGTTCGGCTTCGCGACGCCGATCGGCTACCAGACGCATATGATGGTTTTCGGCCCGGGTGGCTACCGCTTCGCGGATTTCCTGCGCGTGGGCCTGCCGCTGAACGTGCTGTTGTGGATTCTGGCGGTCGCGGTCATCCCGCTGTTTTGGCCGTTTTAGCAGTTCGTCGCGCAGTGATCGCCGGCACCTCGCGCGTGCCGCTGATCCCCGAACAGGCCGCGACGTCGCGCGTTCGTCACGCACCGCGGCCGGCCGGTTCAGGGCGGACATGGCGTGTGTTTATGCGTGGCTGTACGTGTGCGCCGCTCAGTCGCTGGCCGGTACGTCACTCCAACGTGCTGGCGTCCTGGGGTACGGTGACGTCGGGCGGCTCAGTCTGGGCGTCCGGGTGCCAGGGATGTTCTTCCGCGGCTGCAGCGGGCGGGTAGTAGTTCAGCTCGCGGGGCTCCTCGCGCCAAAGGGTTTGCCGGCGGATTATCTGGTGGCCGCGCCCCATCTCCGTGATACGGATCGTCAGCGTTTCGGGAATACTGACGGTGTTATCGAGCCCCCAGAACTCGACGTGCGCCAGCGTCACGCCCTCCTCCACGGTCACCATATTCTGGTTGCCCAGAATCGAGAGCTTCGGGACGCGTGAGCCCCGCATGATCGTCACGTTGTTCGCATCGCCCTTCACTCCTACGTCGCCGTAGAACACGCCGACCCGCATGGCGTTGTTCGCGACAATGGCGTTGTGCGCACACCCGGTCGTTCCCACCAATATCCCGACGGTCACAGCGGCGATGAGCATTCTCATCATGGTCAAAACCTCGTCTTGCAGCTCCCTGGTCCCGACAAGGGCCACCTGACCCAGCAGGCGGCCGCCATCAGCCCGAACAGTGTAATACACGCGACATTATCCGACTAGCCGCCGTTGTCAGGAAATGCAGGCGACCGGCAACACCGTGCGGCCCCACGCTCATTTCGCGTCCGACCCCGGCACCTCAACCGACTCGGTCTTCTGCAGGCGGCTCAGCGTTCGCCGGCGCAAGTGCGTCAGCGGCCGCGCCATGCAGCGGTGGAGCCTGATCCAGATGCTGATGCGCTCGAGTTGGGCGTGCTCAGCGGGCGTTAGCAGGTCGGGCCGCAGACGGCGCTTGTGCTTGAGGTAGTGATAGTCGTCCGCCCGCTGGAAACGCGCCAGCAGCCAACGCACTGGCGCCACGCGGCGCCAACCGGTGGCCGGCAAACACAGCGCTATCTGGAAATCTATCAGGCGTGGGCGGCCATCGTCACCAACCAGGATGTTTTGGCGTTTGTTGAGATCGACGTAGGCTACGTCGCGCAAGTGCAGCCGGCTGAGCAGCGCCCGCAACTCATCGAAGAACTCGTCGGATACGTGTTCACGCCGCCCCAATGGGTGGCCGGGCACGAACTCGCGGAGCAGCCCGTTGCGTCCGACCCGCCCAATCACACGGGGCACGCCCGGCACATCCCGGACGCACTCCAGCAGCTTGAGCTCACGTCCTTCCAGAAGCCGGCCCGCCCAGTCCATCGGCAAGCCGAGAAAAGGCGTGGTTCGCCCCAGCTTGAGTACAGCCAGCTCGTCGCCGCACTGGTACAGGCCGGTGGCCGCGAAGAAGTCGTGCTTGTAGGTGGACACGTGGTGGTACCGCCGCCCTCCGCAAACGACCACTGCGGGGAGCTTGCCTCCCGGCAGGGCGTAGAGCCAGGGGTGTCTCAGGCGGCCTGTTGGGCCGGCGACCGGCGGGGGGGTTCTTGCGCTCAGCTTCACGGTTGGCATTATAATCCGCGGGAATTCCGATCCCGCAACTTGCCATTACGTAATTTGGGCCCATAATATCTAAGTAGGGAGTAGTGTGCCTTGGGGGCCACGGAAGCTCGCCGTCGCGCGAGTCATGTCATGTCTGCGATTCGCAACGCGGAGGCTTCGGTCATTTGACAGGGTCAGACCGATGTTCAGAACAAAAGCGTCAACGTATGCCATGCTGGCGGTCATAGAAATCGCTCGGCGGCAGCAACAGGAGGGCGTGGCGGACGTTCAGGCCGGCGAAATCGCGCGCTGCCTGAAGCTGCCGGCCGCCTACGCCGCGAAGGTTCTAACGCAGTTGGCCCGCGCGAACATCCTGCACTCGGATCGCGGTCCACGGGGTGGTTTCCGGCTGACGCGCGCTCCAGATTCCATCGCGCTGCTGGACATCGTGGAGGCGATCGACGGGTCCATCGATGCCGGATCGGACTCGCTCGGGAGCGAGCGCGGGGAGGATTTTGTCCTGAAGTCCGTTGATCGGGTATTCGCCGATCTGGCGGGCCAGGTGCGTGAGTACCTCAAGGATCGCACGATTGCCGACCTCGCGAGTGCCGACCAGGCAACTCCACGAGAAATGCTGACGAGCTAATCGCTGATCTATTATCCAGCGTCAAACCCGCAGAAGATGCGCCGTGCGCAAAAAAAAGGCGTGCGGCACCCCGGTGGGTATTGGCGCGGTCTGAGGGTGCCGCAGCGAGTGGAAGCAAGTCATTGTAGGCAAAGCACTTATCGGTTGATCAGCACTTCGCGTCTACTATCACATTCTCAACACCATGCAGTATAACAACCCTGCCTCACGTTTCAACATTCGATTTCAGAATTCGCGCAGAATTGCGATTATTTGCCGTCACCAACCTGCCCAATCCCACCCCCTTCCGCTTCCAACTCCTCCAGCAACCCATCGGCCAGCGCCCGCCTGGCCGGGTCGTCCTGATCACGTAGATACTCGGTAATCAGCGTGCGCCCACGCGCGGCGTCACCGCTGGTCGCATACAGCACGGCCTCCGCCAGTTGTGCCTCAGCGGGCAGGTCCCCACGCTCACGCAACACCCGCAGGGCCACCAGCGCGCGGTCAAACGCTCGCGAGCGCGGCGGCGCGACGCCCCGCCGGGACCCCCTGATGAGGTCACACGCCCGGTCGGCGCGACCGGCACGCAACTCCTGCAACGCCAGTGTCAGGCCGACCAGGGCGTTGGACGGGTCGTCAGCGAGCAGGGCGGTGGCGGCGTTTGTAACGTCCGTGCGACCCTCGCAGGCCAGTGCCCACAACCGAAAGGCGCGTAGTTCCAGGCTACTCGGATGGCGCTGGACGGCCTCATCCCACGCCAGGACGGCCTCCCTTAGCCGGCCGGTACGCAGGGCGGCCGATTGCAGCCCTCGCAGTGCCTCGTAGTACCACGGGAACTGCCAGTACACGTGGGTGTAGGCCGCGGCGATCCCGGCGTATAGTTGCGCCGCCTCGTCCCAGTTGCGGCTGGAAAGGTGGTACAGTGCCAGCGTGAGGCCGGCCAGGGCGTCCTGTGGGTTGCGGTCGAGGACACCCAGCACCAAGTCGCGGCCCGTGGCTCCATGGCCGACGAGAATCTCGCAACGGGCCAAGCCTATGTACGCCAGGTCACGCGCCACGCCGGTTTCTACGGCGGCCCGGAACTTGTCAACCGCCTCCGTCGGGCGCTCGAGGTCAAACAGCAGCAGATAGCCGAAGTCAGTGAAATGAGTGGCGCGCGTGCCCGGGTCATCGGGTAGCAGCGTCTCGCAGCGCTTGTACGCCGCCTGGGCCTCATCCCAGCGTCCCAACCCGTGGTACGCGTGGGCCAGCCGCAGCCAGGTGAAGAACACGTCCGGCTGCATTTCGTGCGCGATCCGCGCTTGCGCCAGTGACTCCTCGAACTGCCCGGTCAGCTTGAACAGGTTGGACAGCCGCCGGTGGAATGGCGCCCGGTCCTCCGGGCCCGGAAAGTACAGTTCCAGGTTCGAAGCGGCGGCCGCGGTGCGCAGGGTCGTAATGGTCCGCTCCAGGAAGTAGGGGTACCGGCCGGTGCCGGCGGGCACCTTCGCCAGATCGTCGGCCGGCAGGGGCCGATTCGTAGCGAAGTTGTAGGCGTTGGCCAACGCCTCAAGGGCCCGCGGATCCCCCGGGTTCAATCTGACCAGCCACTCTCCCCGGCGGATTGTGCTGCGGAAGGCATGCGTGTGTGGCAGAGCAGACAGCACCAGGACTGCGGCCAGACCAGCGCCGCCGGCCGTCACCAGATGTCTCGCCATTCGGACGCGCGACGACGGAAGCCGTCCCAGCAGCCTCAGCAGCACCGCCCCGAACACGCACAGCACGCCCATCAGCGGCTGGTACAGGTAACGATCCGTCGCGGCGGCCTCGCGTGCTCCGACCAGGCCGATCACCGGCAGCAGCAGGGCCCAGCACCAGGCCCAGCCCACTGCGGCCGCCAGATTGGCCGACCGGCGATACCCCCACGCCGCGTGCGCAACGCTGGCGGCGGCCAGCAGCAAACCGAGCCACACGAACGGGTTGGCCCAATGGGTTCGCGGGTCGGGCGGGTGCCACCAGGACAACTGGAAGGGTGCCACGAGGTTGCGAACATACAGCCACACCGCTAAGGCACTGCGGGCCAACGGATCGCCGAAAAGACCGGCGGCGGCGTCCTCCAGCAGGCCGGCCCGCTGGCTCGTCCAGTACGTCAGGATGGCAAACGCGGCGCACACGACCGCCACGATCCACAACCGCGCCGCCCCGAGCGCGCGGCGCCAGCCAAGCAACACGCCTTCTAGAACCGCCACCAGCAGCACCCACCCGACGATTGGCTTGCACAACATTGCCCCGAGCAGCGCCAGGATCGCCGGAAGGAACCAGCGCTGCCCGCCGAGTGCCAGTGACCGCAGGTGCCAGCGCAGCGACAGCAGTGCGAACGTCGCGGACATCATGTGCGTGCGGCCCATGTCCGCCGCCCAGGTGCTGACCAGCACGGGGTGTACCGCCCAGAGCAGGGCCAGGACCCACGCCACCCCCGACAGGAACTCTTGCGGAGCCCGCGGTTGCAGGCGTGCCAGCAGTTGACGCAATACCCGCCAGAGCAACAAGGCGTTGAACGCGTGCAGCAGCACGTCGGCCAGCCGCACCGCGGCCGCCGAATTCGGCCACAACGCCCATTGTACCGCGTAAGTCAGGATGGGCAGCGGCTGGTACAGGTCCTCGACCGGCGGGAGGCGAAAGATCAACCGCAGGCGATTGACCAGTGACGGGTTGCTCAATCCCGCGCCGGTCACTTCGGGGTTGTTGACGATGAATATGTGCTCGTCGCCTTGCAGCCAGGGGGCGTCCACCGCGGGCAGGCCGGCGATGCAGACCAGCAGCACCAGGAGCGCTGCCAGACCCCAGGCTTGCCGGGGCGCGCGGCCGTCGGGGTGCGGCCTGGTCGGGTCAGTGCCTGCGCCGATCATGCGTTGCTTTATCGCCTGGAGGCACTCCGCCCGCAAGTAGCCTGGTGTGCAAGGGCGGCAATCGGGTTAGTGCAAGCCGGTTCCGCACCGCGCTGACCTGTGTCCGCTTCATAACATGCATTTGACTGTTGAGGTCCGGATTTGAATACCCTAGAATTAGTTGGTCCTTGGTTCGTAAATCGCAACTTCTGGAGGTGACGAAAGGCTGTCAGGATGAGCGACGCGGCCCCGGTGCTGTCAACCAGCGTGCTGCTGCTGAACCGCCTGTACATGGCGGTGCGGGTGATCAGTGCGCGCCGGGCCATGACCCTTCTGTACAGTGATCTGGCCGAGGTGGTGTCGATCGAGGACGGCCAGTTCCTCTCCTACGACTTCAACGACTGGGTTGAGGTCAGCCAGGCTAAGTCCCGGTTTGAGCCCGAGCAGCACGACTGGATTCGCACCGTGCGGTTCCAGGTGGCCGTGCCGAGGATCGTGCGTCTGCTCGTGTACGATCGTCTGCCGCGGACAACGGTCAAGCTGAATCGCCGTAATCTGTTCGCACGCGACGGCAATCACTGCCAGTACTGCGGCAAGAAGTTCCCCAGCAGCGAGCTGAGCCTGGATCACGTCGTGCCGCGTTCGCGCGGCGGCGGCAGTTCCTGGGACAACATGGTCTGTGCCTGTGTCCGCTGCAATGTGCGCAAGGGCGGGCGGACGCCGGAAGAGGCCCATATGAAGCTGATCACGCCGCCGCGGCGGCCGCGCCGCTCGCCGGTGTTGCTGGTCAAGCTTTCGGACTCCCGGTACGCCAGTTGGAAGCAATTCCTGGACTTCGCGTACTGGGAAGTCGAGCTCAAGTAGGGGCGGTTGACAGGCACGGCTGCCCGGGGGTATCGTTCTTGACCACGGTTAGGCCGAGTCGCCCTGTCTTCCTCTATCTGGCTGGTGGTGCAGGAACGAGATGACATTCGAACAATGGTCCGAAACGGTACTTCTCGCAAACCTGGTTGATGACCCGCAGTTCACCGACGACCTGACGGCCATCATCGAGCAATGCAGCGAGAACACGCGTTTGGATGTCCTGCTGAATTTCGCGAGTGTCCAGTACCTGAATTCGTCCAACATCGCCAAGCTCCTCAAGCTGCGCAAGCTTGTCAACGTCACCAACCAGCGCAAGCTGAAGCTCTGTGGGATCAATACGCAGGTGTGGGGCGTCTTTCTGGTAACCGGTCTGGACCACGTGTTCGACTTCGTCGATGACGTGCCCAGCGGCCTGGCCGCCCTGCAGATTGAGAGCTGATCAGCCAGCGGGTCCGCCGTCCTGGTCAGCGGGCCTTGCTACTCGAACTCCTCAGGCGAATAACCGGCCTCGATAATGCTGCACGCCAGGACGGGGTCGAGTCCCAGTGCGCGCGCCTCTGCCAGGAGGTCAGGGCTTTCAGCGCCCGGGTTGACAAAGAACTCGGCCGGGGCCGCCTGGGCGATCTCCGGCAGCACTGCCAGCCCGAGCGCGGGCGGGAGATAGAGCGAAACGCGGTCCAACTTGAACGGGATCTCGGCTATCGTGGCATACCCAGGAGCGCCTTCGATGATGCCGCGCTGCGGGTTTACCGGACAGACGCGCCAGCCCGCCCGCTGGTAAGCCCGCACGGCCTTGTTCCCGAATTTGGCGCGGTCGCGCGATGCTCCGATAACCGCTACCGTCTTGATTACTTCGTTCACGACAACCTCTGTACCTTCCCGGCCGATGTAAACGATTGGATCGTGCCACGGGGATGGTAGTGGGCTTGCTGATGCCCGTGCAACCCGAGGAGAGCAACTTGACGGACGACGCCAGCATGCTGAAGTGGGGTGCTTGTGTGGGAGGGCTTTATCTGGGCTTCCACGGCGGCGCCACGTACCGCGTCGTCCCCGCGGCTGAGCAGCTCGTCTCAGATTTCATCGCCGCACACTCGGATCATCCTGTGATTGTGCTGAGGCTGGCCGAATGCGGCTGGATTGACAGCACCTTCGCGGGTTGGATGCTGCGTCTGCGTCGCCGGCTGGCGGACCTTACCGGCGCGCGCCTGGTGCTTTCCGATTGCCCCCCGGACTGCCGCGCCACACTGGACACGATGGGGGTTGTTAGGCTGTTCGAGTTTGGGAGTATCGCCGAGCCGGGGCAGACCTGGTCCATGTCAGTCTCCGGGAGCGATTCCGACGACGTTCCGATGCTGGATCTGATGCTGCGGGCGCATGAGGAGTTGGCAGGGGCCACCCCTGATAGCCGGCGGGTGTTCGAGCCCATAGCGGAGATGCTTCGTCGCCAGAAAGCCGCACACTAGGCGGGCGTGGTTCTAGCTCTGCTGTTTGTCGGGGGGTGAGCAGGGGGGGTGGTACCTAGGAGAGATGGCGACGTAAGGTATGCCAAGCAAGCGCTTTACGATGATTATCTCGCCGACGTCGTTACCCTCATGTCGGTGTCCGATAAATTGAAGCAGGTATCCGGCGGCGATGAGTAGTACCGGTCGCCACCAGAGATCCCAGCGCCAATGCCAGAGCTGGACAGCGGCCAGCAGGAGGCCGGTGACCGCCAGCGGAATCCCAACGATATGCAGCCAGAACGACAGGCGGCTCTGATGGCGCGTGCGCCAATTATCCAGCCAGGATGGGCATTTACGCGTCACGACCACGAATGGTACCTGTCGGCGACAGTCCGGTAAACATCCGTCCTTATTTCAGTTATCTCCCTCTGGTCCCGATAGTAACGGCGAGGCAATCCACCGGGAGCAGCGCGATGATCGTGACGCTCGACGGCGAGCGGGTAAACCGGACTTTCGCCCCTGATGCGACTCTGCAAGGGGTCCTCGACCAAGTGCGACCTGATTTGCGCGCTGGTCGGCTGTTCGTCGCCGTCGCGATCGATGGGCGGGAGTGCACCCAGCCCCAGCTTGAGGAACTGCTGTCCAAGCCGGTGGAGGCGGACTCACAAGTTGACCTGGAATCGGGCGACCGTGTCGGTCTGGCCGTCACAGCGCTGCGCTGCGTCTCGGACGAACTGGGCGAAGCCGGGCAGCGCCAGGAGCAGGTGGCCGGGTTGCTGCATGCCGGGCAGGTCGCCGAGGCGATCCGGCGAGTCGGCGAGGTCGTGCAGACCTGGCAGACGGCGCGTGATGTCGTGGTGCAGTGCGGGGGCTTGATTGAGCGCGACTTGACGGCCGAGCAGTTCCAGGGGCGATCGGTTGACGAGTGGCTTCTGGAGTTGATCGAGCGGCTGCGCGAACTGCGTGATGCCCTGGATGCCCGCGACATGGTGATCCTGGGCGACCTCATGCAGTACGAGATGCCGGGTCTGTGCAGCACGTGGCATGACTTGCTCAACAGCCTGGCGGACGACATTGCCGAGGCCGCCGCGGGCGAAGTCTGATCCGGCCGGGGCACCTTCCCAGAGCTTGATTCACTACCTTGCGCGCGCCGTGCGTTCACAGAGCAGTCGGCCGATCGTGCGCCAGGCCGCCTTGTACCTCGCGCCGGCGCGCGTACGCCGTTGACCACGGGTTGTCGTCGTCTCTAGAATCACATGGCTGCAACACCCGGCTTGGTGGGGCGCATCGGAGCGACGCGCGCATGTTGAACCGCTGCCTGGGCATATTCTGTGTGGTTCTGATGGTGGGCGCGAACGTCGCTCTGTTCGTGCGCGATGTGCTGCCGGAATGGCGGGCCGGTGATCCGCCCGTCGCTGTGGACCTGCCGCCGGGTGAGCGGGGGCGCCGGGCACAGACCGGAATCTACGACGAGAACAACCGGTCGGTCGGCACGAGTTGGACGGTTACCGAAGCCCGGGGTGACTTTGTGCATGTATCGTCCCGAACGATGCTCGTGCCCATCAGCTTGCCGAACGGGATCGTGACGGTGCCGGTGCGCGTTGACACGGACATGAAGTATCGCGCCGCCGACGGCTTGGTGGACGAGTTGACGATGCTAGTGCACGGCCTGCCAATCCTCGTGAACCTGCGCGGGATGTACGTCCCCCCGAATGAGTTTGCCTGTCGTTGGCGGCTCGGGTCGCTGGGGCAGGGCGGCCGGGCCGGCGAGTTCGTCCTGGATGCGGGCGCGACGCGGGCGCTGGGGAACGTGCTCCGGCCCTTCTCACGCCTGCCGGACCTGTACGTGGGCCAGACCTGGCGGCTTGAGCTGATCAACCCGCTGCTGAAGGTAATACCGGGCTTGCAGCTCGACGGCCTCCGCGAGGAGCCGGAAATCGTGCGGGTCACGCGGCGTGAGACGATCCAGCACGGTGGGGTCGCCGTCGAAACGCTGGTTGTCGAGGCGCGCCGCACGCGGGCCTGGGTTGAGCCGGGCGGGACGGTGCTGCGACAGGAGATCGACCTGCCGCTGCTGGGGACGCTCACCATGCGCGATGAGCCGTTTGACGAATGGGGTTTTGAGCAGGCCTGCCGCTGGCGGGTGGGCGACTGAGCAGAGGATGTGGCTTGAGTAGTTTCGCGGAAGCAGCATCGTCCGCCGACGACCGTCCGGAAGGCATGCAGATGGTCGTGCGGTTGCAGGGCGTGTCCAAGTCGTTCGGCACGAAGCGGGCCGTTGCGGATCTGACGTTGGCATTGCACGCCGGCGAGGTGTTCGCGTTCCTGGGGCCGAACGGCGCCGGCAAGACGACCACGCTCAAGATGACGACCGGCCTGCTGCGTCCGGATAGCGGCACCGTTGAAGTGTGTGGCCACAGCATGCTTACGGAAGACCACCTGGCCAAGCAGCAGCTCGCCTATGTTCCGGATCAGCCCTTCCTGTACGACAAACTCACCGGCCGCGAGTTCATCGACTTCACACGCGAGATGTACGGCGTGCCGCCGCGGGTGGCTGAGGAGCGCCTGGGCATGCTGGCGGAGCGCCTGGTCATGGATGGCTTCCTGGACCAGCTCACGGAAACGTACAGCCACGGCATGAAGCAGAAGGTCGCGCTGGCGTCCGCTCTGCTGCACGCGCCGCGCCTGCTGGTCGTTGACGAGCCGACTGTCGGGCTCGACCCGCGCATGATCCGGGTGATACGCACGATCTTCCGGGAGATCGCCGGCGAGGGCCGCGCGGTCTTCATGAGCACGCATTCCCTGGACGTGGCGGAGCAGGTGGCCGATCGCATCGGCATCATCAACAACGGTCAGCTCATCGCCCTGGGCACGCTGGCCGAACTGCGCCGGCAAGAGGAGGCCGACGGACGGCTTGAAGACGTGTTCCTGCGGCTGACGGAGTCGCCGGCGGGAGAGTGAGCCGACGGGGAGGGTACGGCCGCCGTCCGGCCTGTTACTGGGCGGCCCGGTTGCGGGCCTGGAATTCCTCGTTGAGCGCCAGGCAGGCTTCCATGAACTTCGGCCGGTAGCCGCGCTGCAGGCTGGACTGCACGATGGCGTTGCAGTCTTTGGGGAGACACTTGCCGGAAAAACCGCGCGCGTCCGGATACACGAACGTGTGGTCGCGGCTGATGCGCGTGTCGGCCAGCCAGACCTCGCGGAGCACGTTGAAATCGACCCCGTGGGCCCGGGCGATGTCGTAGAACTCGTTCACGAAGGTTACCTTCATGGCGTAGAAGGCGTTCTCCATGTACTTGCACACTTCGGCCGTGACGGCATCGCAGAAGTAGAAGCGCACGTACGAGTTGTAGTAGTGCTTGTAGAAATCCGCGGCCCGTGTGGTCAGCTCGGGCTTGCCGCCTAGCACGACGAACTCCCGTTCCGCCATGTTGCCGAAGACGTGCGCGGGCGTTTCGCCCAGGTACTCGGGCTGGAAGACCAGGTTGCGCTTGTACTCCACGCAGAGGCGATCGGTGGTGCCGGGCGCCACGGTCGAGCGAATGATGATCAGCGGACATTCGAGCCAGGAAACCACTTCCTCGACAATCGACGTGTCGCAAGTGCGATCCGGGGCCATGGGCGTGGGTACGTTGATGAAGGCCACGTCGCAGGCGTTGACCCGGCGCTTGTCCTGCGTGTAACCGGAATCAGGCCGCACGTCATAGACGACCGTCTCCGGCCCGCACAACTGCCGCATCGCCGTACCGACCACGCCGCCACCCACACACGCTACCTTGGGCTTTCTCACGCCGTGCTCTCCATGTTGGTTCAGGCCGCCCGGGGGGCGGGAAACCCGCGCATGGATAGCGGCTTGCTCTGTTGGGGTCAAGCACGGCGTGGCCGGCCAGGCGGCGCCGTCGCAGCATCGACGGGCAGTGGGGCGAGTGCGCTCGCCAAATGTGAGTCGCCGGGCTGCGGGTCCAAGCGCGGCGGCCTCGTGCGGCGGGAGCCATGCACTGCGCGGGTTATAGGACTTTGAGTCCCGACCCATGCGAGGCGCTCGGCGGCTGGCTATCGGGCCTTGGCCCACCAAGACCATTCCGTCGCAGGACGCGCTGCAGCGTATCGCTTATGCGGCGGACCACAGATTCCGACGCTTTTCCTGCATTAACGGTCGTCGGCAGGGGGGGCGCGGCTACCCCCGCAACCGGCGGTCCGGTCGCGTGCGCGGGGTCGCCGATCGGCCACCTCGGCCTCTTCAAGTTCGCCTGGCAGCCCACCGATGCGAGTGGGGATCGACGCTGTTGTTCAACTGTGGAGGTGAAGCGCCAAATGTGCGCAGACACCCAGGTTATCCGGTCATCGGGGGCACCGCTCACGCTGCGCAAGCGCCTGTGGAACGGCGTTCTGCCGGAAGCCCTGGGCCTGTGCTTCGTTCTGATAGTTCTGGGCGGTTTCGTGGCAGCGTATCTGATTGCCACCGCCGCCTGGCGACAACGCGCGGCCGAGCACGCCCAGCTACAGGCCGAGGCCTTGGCGCAGGTTGTCGCGGCGACTGTTGGGCAGTTGGCCGACGAACAGGACGACGATCTGGCAGCCCTGCTCAAGGAGCTGACGGCACAGGCAAGTATTCGCACGCTGCGCTGGGTGACGCCGGACGGGGCGGTGCGCTTCGAGTGGCCGCCCCAGCTTGGTGCTGCCGCGGCCGGCGCGGACGGCTTGGCGGTCACCGCGGCGGTGACGTCCGTGGCAACGCCCGCGGGCGAACCGGCCGGGACGCTGCGCCTGGAGATACGCGCCGCGCCGCATTCCTCCCAGGCGACGCTGCCGATCTGGCCGTGGGCCATCGCGGCCGGCGTCGGCCTGCTGGCGTTTATGGCGGTTTATGCCCGACTGCGACGCCACTTGCGTCCGGTGCAGGCCATTGAGCGCAGCCTGACGGCCTACGCGCAGGGCCTGGAAGAGGAATTGAACGCCCTGGCCTTGAGCGATTCGTTCGGCAGTGTGGCACGCGGCTGGAATCTGCTCATCGAGCAACTGGGGGATGCCCGGCGCCAGCTTGAGAATGTCGCCGGCTCCGACAATGCCGATGAAGTTCTGGCCCGCTTCGAAGGGAGCCTGTTCCGGCGCATGCTCGACCAGGCCCCGTTCGGCGTCATGTGTCTCAACGTCGACCGGCGCGTCAGCTACATCAACTCCGCGGCGGCCGTGCTCCTGGGACGCGCGCCCGAAGCCGTACTCGGCCGCCCGTTCGCGGAATCGGTTGACGACCCGGCTGTGGCGCAGGCGGTGGTCGGAAACACGCTACGCTCGGCGGCCGAGCGGGCGGTGGACTATCTGCGTTGCACGGGTGAAACCGAGGTCTTCCTGCGCTTGCGGCCGTTGCCGCTGGCGGGGCAGGCCGGCGAAGGCGATACGCTGGTTACGGTCGAGGACATCGGCCAGTTGCGCGCCGACCAGCGCGCCCGTGACAACTTCCTCTACCACGTGACGCACGAACTCCGCACGCCGCTCACCAGCATCCACGCCTATGCCGAGACGCTCACCCGGCCGGGCTTCGACGATGAGCAAACTCGCAAGGAATGCTACAACGTCATCATCAGCGAGACGCGCCGGCTGGCGAACCTGGTTGACAATATCCTCAACGTCTCGCAGCTCGAGGTCGGCACGGCCCGCCTCGATCTGGGCGAGGTGGACCTGGTGCGCCTCATGCGCCAGATGGTACAGGACAACCTCGGCGCCGCGGACGACAAGCACATCGACCTGACGCTGACGCTGCCGCCGAAGGTCCCCAAAATCCAGGGCGACAAGCAGCGCCTGTCGATCCTGCTGACCAACCTGATCGGCAACGCCGTTAAGTACACGCCGGAGAGCGGCGCCGTACAGGTGAGTCTGGACGTGCGGGCCGACCGGGTGGCTATTGCCGTGCGCGACACGGGCATCGGCATCGCGCCCGACGACCAGGCCCACGTGTTTGACAAGTTCTACCGGGCCAACAACGACGCGGTGCAGAAGATCACCGGCACCGGCCTGGGACTGGCCATTGCCCGGGAAGTTGCCCGGCTGCACGGCGGCGACATCCTGCTCGAGAGCGAAGCGGGGCAGGGCTCCACGTTCACAGTGGAGTTGCCGCTGTCGGCGACCGCCGATTACGGAGAGGTGGTGGTCAAATGAGTCGCGTGCTCATAGCCGAAGATGATCCGCACATCCTCCGGCTTATCAGCATGTGGCTACAGCGCCGCGGCTACGACGTGCTGGAGGCCCGCAACGGTCTGACCGCCCGGGAGCTGATGGAGGCCGAGCCGGTCGACGTCCTGATCTCGGACATCAACATGCCCGGCCTGGACGGCTTGTCCCTGATCGAGTCCGTGTTGCCGCACGGGTACGTGCAGCGCGGCGTGATCGTCCTGACCAATCGCTGGGATCATGCTGAGATCGGCGAGCGCCTGGGGTCCTGGGGCGTACATGTCCTGCCCAAGCCCTTCAGTCCAACCCGGCTGTCCGAACTCGTCGAGCGCTTGCTGCGCAGCGACGTGGCCGGTCCGGCCCAGACCCCCCAAGCATGGGAATAGGAGCATGACGAGTTTCACAACGACAGCACTCAATGCCGGTGCCGGCCTGCCGCTCGCCAGCGGCGCTGAGCCGGTCCTGCTGGTAACGGCGACGGTGGCTGCGGCGCTCATCCTGGTCATCGGTGTGGTCCGGGTGGTCCGTCGGAATTCCGGTGCGCCGCTGCTGGCGGAGCCGTTGGCGCGCCCGCCGGAGCGTGTGCCACCGCCGTCCGGTGTGGCCGAAGCGCTGCACGTTGCCTGCGCGGTCTGCCAGGCGTTCCAGGTGTGGCTGGGGCAGCAGGAGGAGCACGACGAACTGTGGGCCGGCTTCGACCAGCTCGCGCGCGAGCTGATCACGGAGCACTTGGGCGCGACGCGTGTGCGCTGCTATCACGTTGGGCCGGGCTGCGCCACGCTCACACCCGCCGCGCAGTACGGGCCGGATAACTCCGCGAGCGGCCCCAGCGCCCGCGCCGGTCTGCTGGGCCACGTGGCGACGAGCGGTCGGGAGTACGCGAGTGACGATCCGGCGTGCGGTCAACTGCTCGAGGACCTGGCCGCGCAGCACGAGGAGCGCTGGGCGTGGGTTTGGCCGGTCCGGGACGGCGAGACGACGGTCGGCCTGGTGGCGGTGGGACCGCCGGGCGATTCGGCCCTGTTCACGCCGGAACGCCGGGCAACCGTCGGCGCATTGCTCAACCTACTTTGGCAGCACGTTGGCTGCGTGGAGCGGCTGCGCGTCGTGGAGCGCACGGACCGCGCCTCGGGCGTGCTGACACGCAACGACTTCTTCACGCTGGCCGAGCACGGTCTGAAAGACTCGTACCAGGCGAACGAGCCGGTCGTGCTGGCGGTGTTGGCACTCGAGGGCCTGCGGCGGCTTGACGACCGCGGGCAGTGGCGGCTGCGCGACGCGCTGATCGAGCGGCTGGGTCGCCTTATCGCGCGGCGCGTTCGCAGTGACGATCTGGTCGGACGCTTCGCCGACGATCGCTTCGTGGTCGTGCTGCGCCGCCTGGACAGCGGCCTGGGTCGCCTGATCGTTCGCAAGATGCTCGACGAGGCCCACGGCTGTATCCGTGGCAGCGCGACCGGCTTGCCGGTGGAGCTGCAACTGCGGGCCGGGCTGGCCGGCAGCGGGTTTGCCCAACCCGGCCTGGAGAGCCTGCTGGTCAGCGCCTTTCAGGCCGTTGAGGAGGCCCGCCGGCAGAATGTGGAAATCATCTCGGACCTAGAGGAGCACGGGACAGGGCGGGGCGGCGCCGCGCCCACGCACGGTTCCGGGAAGCCTCCCGGCAGTGCGGAGGCGGCGAGATGAAGGTCCAGAGCCAGGTGCACGGTCACGTCGCGGTGCTCGTGCCGCACGGCCCGCTGGTGAGCGACGAAACTGAGGGCCTGCGCCGCGCCGTGCTCACCGCGGCAGGCAACGGCGGCAAGCGCCTCATCCTGGATATGGTGGACGTGCCGTACCTGGATAGCGCCGGTATCGAGTTGCTGCTCGAGCTGTGCGGCGTGCACCTGTCGCCGCACGCCCGGCCCCGGCTGGCCGGACTGAGCGAGACCTGCATGGAGGCCCTGGAACTGACTGACGTCCTGCCGCGGCTGGACGTCTTCGACACGGTCGAGAACGCGCTGCGCAGTTGCCAGCGCGCCTGAGCCTGAGGAGTACGGCTGGTCGCCGCTGGTCGGCCGGCCACCCAAAGATGAGCCTCAAACGCGTCAACAAGCTGGGCGAGTTGCTGCTCGAGCAGGGCCTGGTCAACGAGCAGGACCTGGTGCGGGCCTTGCGCGCCCAGCACAAGGACAACAAGCGGCTGGGCGAGACGCTGATCGAGCTGGGCATCCTGTCGCCGCGCGCCATGCTTAGCGCCCTGGCCAAGCAGCTCAACGTCAAGTGCTGCCAGTTACGCCACGGCCTGATCGATCCGGCCGTGGCGCGCCTGCTCGATCGCGAGGAGGCCGCGCGCCTGAAGGCTCTGCCGTTATTCAAGGTGGGCGACACCCTGACCGTGGCCATGGCCGAGCCGCAGTCCCTGCCCACGATCGACCGCATCAGCGCGCTGACCGGCTGCCACGTCAACCCGGTCCTGGCGTTCGATACCAACATCGCCGAGTTCCAGGACAAGTACCTCGGCGAGGAGGTGGACATCGACTCGTTCCTGGTCAACCTGACCGAGAGCGAGGTCAAGGTCATCGAGCGCGAGACCATCGATGAGGACGGCACGCACGAGATCGGCCGCATGGTCGATGGCAGCCCCATCATCAACCTGGTCAATCTGGCCATCATGACGGCCATCCGCGACAAGGCCAGCGACATCCACGTCGAGCCTACCAAGCGCGCCACCCTGATCCGCTACCGCATCGACGGCAACCTGCGCGAGCTGATGACCGCGCCCAGCAGCATGCACGGCGCCATCGTCTCGCGCATCAAGGTCATTGGCCGCATGGACATCGCCGAGCGGCGCCTGCCGCAGGAAGGCCGCGTGCACGTCGTGGCCGAAGGCAACGAGATCGACCTGCGCGTCTCCTCCATGCCGACCCTGCTGGGCGAGAAGGTCGTGCTGCGCATCCTCGATAAGTCCAACCTGAACGTCTCGCTGGACAAGCTCGGCGTCGGGCCGCAGCAACTGACCGCTTTTCGCCGGATCTTCTCCAGGCCGAACGGCATCGTCCTGGTTACCGGCCCGACCGGCAGCGGCAAGACGACCACGCTCTACTCGGTGCTGGATCTGCTCAGCTCGTCCGAGCGCAACATCGTGACCATCGAGGACCCCGTCGAGTACCAGCTCGACGGCATCAACCAGATCCAGGTCAACGAGGCCATCGGCATGTCGTTCGCGCGGGCCCTGCGTTCGATCCTGCGACAGGACCCCGACATCATCATGGTCGGCGAGATCCGCGACACGGACACGGCCCGCGTGGCGGTGCAGGCCGCCCTGACCGGCCACCTGGTGCTCTCGACGCTGCACACAAACAACGCGCCCGGGGCGTTCATCCGGCTGGCGGACATGGGCATCGAACGCTACCTGCTGGCCTCGGCCTTCAACGGCGTTATCGCCCAGCGTTTGGCCCGTACCATCTGCCCGCACTGCCGCACCTCGTACTATCCACCCGAGTCGGCCCTGGCCGACGCCGGCTGGCTCAACCAGACCGACCGGGTGTTCTTCAAGGGCGAGGGCTGCAAGCAGTGCCATGACAGCGGCTTCCGTGGGCGCGCCGGTATCTACGAGGTGCTTGAGGTTACCGATCCGATCCGCCAGGTCATACACAGTGCGGAGAACGAAGAGGATATCAAGCAGATCGCGCGCCAGTACGGCTGGCGCCCCCTGCGTGATGAAGGCTTGCTACTGGTGGAGCAGGAACGCTCCACGCTCGAAGAGGTCCTGCGCGTTACGCACGCGGAGACGGAAGGCCGCACGCGCGCTGAACAGGATTCAGCCCTGACGCCCGTCGGCTGAACCGGGTAGCCCATGCAGTTCGCAGTTGAGGCCATGCGACCCGACGGCTCGACCGTCACCGAGCGGTTCGAAGCCCACGACCGCGATGCGGCGCTGGACGGACTGCGCTCCAAAGGCCTGGTGGTCCTGCGGCTCAACGAGTCGGGTACTGACTCCGCCGGCGCACACGCCACGCCGCAGTTCAGCGGCGGCGCGAAGCTCAGCAGCCGCGACGTGATTCTGCTCACCCGGCAGCTCAAGATGCTGCTGGAAGCCGGTGCCCCGCTGGTGCCCGCCCTCGAGGCGGCCTGCGAGCAGACCGCCAAGCCAGGTGTCCGCGCCGTGCTGGCGCGCTTGCGCGAGCGCGTCGAGGAGGGCGACAGCCTCTCGGACGCCCTGGACGCCGAACACGGCGCCTTCAACCCGGTCTTCTGTACGATGATCGCCGCCGGCGAGGCCACCGCTTCGCTGCCGCAGGTTTTCGGCCGTCTCTGCCAGTTGACCCAGCAGCAGCTCCAGACGCGCAAGATGGTGCTGGGGGCCATGATCTATCCGAGTCTCCTGAGTCTACTGCTGACCGGCGTGGTCGTAGTACTGCTGACGTTCGTTGTGCCGCGTTTCCGCCCGCTGTTCGATACGCTCGGTACGCCGCTGCCGGTCACCACGCACATGCTTTTCGCGGCCTCCGAGCAGTTTCTGGCGAGCTGGCCCTACATACTGGGCGGGGTACTCGTCGGCCTGGGCGTGCTGGTGGTAGGCCTGCGCAGCCGACGGATGCGGGTGTGGCTGGATGAGCTCGCCATGCGCCTGCCGATCATCGGGCGCGTGATGGCACGCTTGATCTTCGCCCGCGTGTTGCGCGTCTGGGCGGCCATGCTGCGCTGCCACGTACCGCTGCTCGAGACCATTCGCCAGTCGCGCGAGGCCATCACCAACGTGGCCTTCCTGCGTCTGCTCAGCGACGTTGAGGAGCGCGTCGCTTCCGGCGGACGCATGGGCCAGGCCCTCGCCGCCACCGGCCTGGCCGATCCCGTGATCGTCTCGGCCTTGCGGACGGGCGAGGACAACGGCCGTCTGGCCGAGGCGGCCGAATTCGTCTCCGACTGGATGGACGAGGACAACACCAGCACCCTGCAACACCTAACGAAGCTTGCCGAACCGGTGCTGCTGGTCGTTATGGGCTTGATCGTCGGTTTCGTCGCAATGTCGCTGTTCCTGCCGCTGTTCGACCTGGCCGCTGCAACCGGCTGACGAGGCACCGCCGGCGCGGAACCTGGAGGCCTGGTAGGTATGCACAATCGCAACTCGCACAACGCCGGACGCGGCCGGATGGCCGGCGCGGTGCCGGCTGGGGAGGTCTGCGGATGATCCCCTGGCTGCAGCGGCGCCGCTCCACCATCAGTTTCGACGTCGGCGCCAGCGGCATGCGGGCCTGCCAGTTGCGGCGCTGTGGCCGGCGGGTTGAGGTCTGCGACGCGCTGGACTTCGAGCGTCCCCTGGGTGCCGGCCAGACGAAGGTGCCGGAACCGGTGATCGAACCCGGCCGGCTGGAAGGCTTGGTCGGCCGCGGCACCTTCGCCGGACGAAACGTAACGCTGGTCCTCTCGCCGCCGGAAGTGCAGTTCTTCCCCATAACACTGCCGGTCCAGGCGCTCAGCCAGGATCCCGCGCGGATCGAGCAGGCGCTCAAGTGCGAGGTGGCGCAACAGAGCCGCCGCTCCGAGAGCGAATTGGAGGTGCGTTTCTGGACGTTGCCGGCCAGCCGGGCCCAGATGGCCAACGTCATGGCCGTGGTGCTGCGCTCTGAACTGGCCCTGGGCTGGGCCGCCGGTTTCGCCCAGCAGCGGCTGCATCTGCATCGGATCGAAGCCGCCCCGTGCGCGCTGGTACACTTGGCCGCCAGCTTGTGGCCACCCATCGAGAGCGAACTTTGGGGTGTGCTGGACCTCGGCTTGCGCGGCGCCGTTCTGACGGTGGTGGTCGGCACCGTCCCAACTTACATCCGCGTGCTGTCCGCTTCCGCCCACGAGTGGACGCAACAACTGGCCCGTGCCTTCGACATCCCATCCGCCGTGGCCGAACGGCTCAAACGCGAACGCGGAATCCAGCCGGCGCGCGGCGACCTGCGGGTCAACGCTTCCGCGCCGGCCCTGGCCGGCGTGACAGACCTCGCCAGCGCCTTCGGCAGCGTGCTCCGCGAGCCGCTGACAACGCTGACGCGGGAGCTGCGCATGTGCCTCTCGTACGTCATGCAGAACTTCCCCGAAGTCTCACTGGGCCGACTCGTCCTGGCCGGCGGCGGCGCCAACCTGCGCGGCCTGCCGGAGGTCATTCAAGAAAGCCTGGACGTGCCCGTCAGCCTGCTGCGCGTCGAACGCGGTGCGGAGCAGTCGGCGGATGATGCGGCGGGTCCACGACTGATCCACGGCGACATGCCACCCCAGTCAGCCGCCTGCGTGGGCGCGGCCATGCTTGACCTGTCGTCCGGCCGTCCACCGATTGCCGATCGGCATCCGCGCGCGGCGCTCGTGGCGGAGGGCCGCCCATGACCTGCTCGGTCAACCTGGTTCCGCTTGCGCATCGTCACGCCCGGGCGAGCGCGCGCCGGCGCATCGGCTGGCTGATCGCCGGCGCGGTCCTCGGCGTGGTCGCGCTCGCCGGCTGGGGCGGCCGCTACCTTGCCGGGCGGGCCCTGAACGGCCTGCGGGCCCAGGTCACGGATCTCGAAACCCAGCAGACCGTAATCAGAAACCGCCTTGCGGTGGCGGAAACCCGGCGCGACGCCGTCTACACGCAGCTTCGCAGCATTGCGGCCGCCCGTCGGCCGCAACCCTGGGCACACCGCCTTGTGGCCCTCACCAATGCCGCACCCGAGGGCGTGTTCCTGACCCAGTTCTCTCTGCTCACGCCCAAGCAGAACTCGGGCGTGCGCCGGCCGACCTGGCAGGCGGCCGCCGATGCGGAAGAGGCCGCGCCGGCCGAAACCCGTGAGGAACCGCTCGAGCAGCAGGTCCGCCTGACGGGCTACGCCGGTGACCATGGCGCGCTGATCCAGTTGCTCAACCGCATCCAGCAGTTCCCGGACTGGCGCCAGGTGGAGTTGGTCCACGCTGCTTCCCAGCCGTACGGCAACGGCATGGCCGTCGCGTTCGAGCTTGACTGCCGCACGCGGGAGGAGCAGCCATGATCATCTGCCGGCGCCCGGTGACGATCTATGCGGTCGATGCGCTCGGCGCGACGTTCGTCGTCGGCTTGATTGCCCTGAGTTACTGGTTCATCTGGCGGCCCTGGCAGGACACTTGGCGGAACTACCGGGAGTGCACAGTGCGGCACGGCGTCGCCGGGCAGGAGCTCAAGGGCGAGCTACTGAACCTTGAGCGGTTTGAAGAGCGTCTGGCCGGCCTGGAGGAAGTCGTCGCGGCGCAGTCAGAGCGCATCCCGCGCTCGGACGCGCTGGCCGGGCTGCTGCGTGAGATGACGGAAACGGCCGCCGAGGCGCAGGTGGAGGTCCTGAGCGTGACGCCGCAGCCGGCTGTGCGCGAAGGCGAGTACGTCGTATGCGATATCAACGTGGCCGGGCGCAGTAGCAGCCGCGACTTCGTGCGTTTCCTTGATCGCATGGCCGCCCGCAACCCCTACCAGTCGCTACGCGACTGTGCGGTGCGCCGCACCACCAGGGCCGCGGATGGACTGTGTGAGATGAACTGGACCATGCGCGTGTACATGCTGCCAGCCGCCGGGCCCGACGATGGAGGTGCCGCGCCGTGAAGTCCGTCTCACCGGTACAGCGCCTGCTGATCGCCATCCTGGTCCTGGCTTCCGCGGCCTGGCTGGTTGACCGCCTTACCGGTTCAGCCCAGCCGCGCACCGCCGAGGCGGCTCCCGCCCAGGCGACGCCCGGCCAGCGTGCGGCCGCCTGGGAGGATATCAACGCGCTGGTCGCCTGTCTCACGGATGTTGAATACCAGTCGGTTGCCGACGAGCTGGGCCGCCTGGAACGCGATCTCTTCGCGCCGCCTGATGAGATGCTGGGCGCGCCGCTGACCATCGGGCCCGGCGACCCGGCCGACGCGCCCGCGCAGGCACCGCCCGCAGCGCCCTTCGCCGAGCGCCACGTTCTGCAGGGCGTTATCCTGGGCGCCAGTCCGCTGGCGGTCATCGATGATCAACTGCTCGGTCTCAATGCCGTGCTGGAAGAGCACCGCCTGGTGCAGATCCACCGCGACTACGTGGTTCTCGAGCACATCGCGTCGGGCGCGCAGGTCATTCTGCAACTGGCGCCATCTTCCGTCATCCAGACGCGCGCCCCATAAACGAACTGATACGACCGTTGGCGAACAAGCATGATCGGCCCTGCAGCAGCCCCGTCTAATCCGGCCGGCCGGCTCATCCCGCGAGCTAAAGTCAGCCCGGGCGCGCGCCGATGTCCCCGTGGAACCGAGAGCTTGGCAGGCTTGCACGCGGCATTACACACCGCGTGTACGAGCCGTGCCGAACCTAGAACAGGAGTCAGGCGGATGGTACCGAGCAAGAAGAGAAGTACGGGCTTCACGCTTGTAGAGTTGGTGCTGGTCATCGTGATTATCGGTATCCTCGCCGCCATCGCGATTCCACGCTTAAGTCGCGGTGCCGCGGGTGCCAGCTCCGCCGCTCTTTCCGCGAACCTCACGATGGTGCGGCAGGCCATTTCACTGTATCGGGCCGAGCACAACGACCGGGCGCCCGGGGCCGACATCGCGAACCAGCTCACGACGTTTACCAGCGTGGCCGGCGCAACCAACGCCACCAAGAGCTCCACCTACCGGTACGGCCCCTATCTGGCGGCCATTCCGCCGTGCCCGGTTGGCGAGAACACCGGCAGCAGCACGATTCTGATCGACTCCACCAACTCCCCGCCGGTGCCGGTGACTAGCGGCGGCGAGGGCTGGGTCTACAACCCCAACACCGGCGAGTTCTTGCCCAATACGAACCAGAATGACGACCTGGGAGATGCCTACAAGGGGTACTAAGCCCCTCCTCTGGAGGGGCCCCGTCCGGAGCCAGCAAGGCTGGCTAGCTGGATCTGAAGTGATCCAGCAGGCGTGGTAACACAAGAGTGCCGTGGACAGGCCGGCGGGTCACCGTCGGCCTGTTGCTTGCGCCCCGCTGCAAATGCCTATCGCCTGGCATCCGGGGACGGCTCGCCGGCTGTGCCGACAGACCCCAGTATGTGCCTCGCCAGCGGGTGCTGTGGCGCGAGCGCCAGCAGCCGCCGCGCACAGCTCTCGGCCTCGTCCGTGGCCCCCGTCCGCCACGCCAGCCCCGCCGTCAACTCCAGGTTGCGCGGATCATCGCCATTCACCGACAGTGCCCGCCGCGCAATACGGAACGCCGCGGCGTGCTCATTGGCTGACCCCAACGCACGGGCCAGCAGCCGCAGGGCGACCGCATCATCCGGGCAGCCTATCAGCACCTGTTGCGCCTGTTCACGGGCCGCCGCCGGACGGCCGGCGGCCAGGTGACACTCCCCCAGCATCAGCCGCGCCAGGCGCTCAGGAATCTCCGCCACCCCGTCCCGTAACAATCCCTGTAGAACTTCGGCCGCCTGGTCGTAGCGCTTGCTGCGGTACAACGCCTCGGCCAAGCGCGCTCGAACCACGCCATCTGCCGCGCTGGCCCCCAGCACTCGCTCCCAGGCCGCCGCGGCAGCCATCGGCTGTCCGAGCTGCTCATAGCACTCGGCCAGAGCCGCCTGGTATGCGTCCGTCCAGCCGAAGCGGGCCACCTGCCCCTCCAGGAACTCCAGCGCCGCCGGCGCCTGGTCCAACTGCAAGTAGGCCTGGGCCGCGGCCAGAACGTAGTCCACCTGGGTGCCGTCCAGTTCGGCCGCCCGCAGAAAGAGTGTCCGGGCGTCCTCCCAGCGCTGCTGCTGTTGCCGCACCACACCCAGCAGGTACTCGACCTCGGCCGATGCCAAGCCCGCCGACTTCGCACTCATGAGCAACTGCTCGGCCTGCGCCGTCTGACCCTCGGCCAGCAGCACACGCGCCTGAAGCGGCAAGACCCCCGTGTCTTCCGGCGTCAGGCGGCGGGCCTCGGCCAGTTCCTTCGCGGCCGCCGCGATGTTGCCGGCCTCAAACTGGTCGGCTGCCAGGCGGGCCTTGACCCGCGCCCGCGTCTCGTTCCACCGTTGCGTGGCCTCCAGGCGGGCCTGTTGCTGCGGGGCGGTGCAGCCCGTCAGCAGGAGCACGGTCAGGCCGGCGGCCGTCCAGCTCAGCCGCTCAAGCGCAGCCCTCGTCATGGCATCTGCCCTCCACTGCTCGTCTGCTCTGCGGCAGTTTCGTCCAAGTTGATCCCGGGTCGGCCGAATGGCTCAGTTCCGGCCGTACCGTCCAACTGCGGCTGGTCCAGCAACTGCCAGATGAACGTGTGCATGCGCGTGCCCTCATCGTCCCACATGCGCTGTTCCAACAGCCGCTCGGCCAGCTTGAAGGCCCCCAGGTGCTTGGGCTGGTTGTGCAGGCTCAGCCGGACGTTGAAGAGCGCCTTCTCGCGCTCCCCAGCCTCGAGTTGCCGGAGTGCCTCGTGGAAAAAGGCCTGCGCCAACCGTTCGCGACCGCTGCCCATCAGCCCCCGCCGCGCCCCGATTCGCAACCGCTCGATGTCCTCCACCAGCCCGCGAAACAGGGCACGCTCCCGCGCCGTCTCCTTGATGATGTGAACCGTCAGCAGAATGATGACCTCCTCCCGCACGGTCTGGTTCCGCCGGCTGCCGAACAACTCGCCCATCACCGGAACGTCCCCCAGCACCGGTACCTGCGTGCGGCTCGTCACCGTCCGCTCGCGGAACAGGCCGCCGATCAGGATGGTCTGGCCGTCATCGACCAGAATGTCCGCCTGCGCCTCAGTGGTCTCCTCGAACGGCAGGTTCGCCGCCGTCAGGCCGCCGTTGCTGTCCTTGGGGTGCACCCGCAGCCGCACCGTGCCATCCTCGTTGATCACCGGACGGAACTTGATCTGGGTGCCCGTCTCCAGGAACTCGACTGTCTGCACCGCGGCCGTCTCCGTCACCGTTGTGGTCAGGTAGCCGTCACGCCGCCCGACAATAACCTCGGCCTCACGCTTGTTCAGCGCGACAATCTTCGGATTGGCCACGACCACCACGTCCGTGATTTCCTCCAGCGCCCGGACGAAACCAGCCACGCTGTCCTTTATCAATCCGAACGTAAAACCGCCCGCCGAAACGTTGGCGCTGAAATCCGTGTTGATGTTGAACGTTGTGCTCTGCAGGTCGGCCTGCGGCAGCAGCCCCGTCGACAAGTCCGCCGACGCGCTGCTGATGCTGTTCACATTCTGAAAATCCACGCCGCCCAGCATGGTGAAATCCACGCCGAACTCGTTGGCTTCGTTCAACGTCGCCCGCAGCACCGTGGCCTCGACGAGCACCTGTTTCGGCCGCTCATCGATCGTCGCCAGCAACTCCGCCACCGCGTCCAGTTCCGCCGGCCCGGCCGTCACGATCACGTAGCTCACGCCGACCGGCCCCATCGTGTCGCTGTCACCCGACCGGCTCTCCTGCTCTCCGCCGCCCTCGACCACGTTTACGGCGTCGCCCAGTAACCCCCGCACCGCGGCTGCCGCCTCGGTCGGGTTGATATACCGCAGCCGGAACACACGCGTCACCGGCGCCGGCCCCAACGTCGCAATCTCCGTCGTCGTCCCCACGAAGATCGTCCCGCCGATCAGCGCGTAAGCGTATCCGTTCGGCGTCAGTACGGCGTCCAGAGCCTGTTCCAGCGACACATCGTACAGGTTCGCCGAGACGCTCCCCACCACGCTCGTGCTGGCGACAATATTCGCCCGCGCCTCGTAGCTCAGCATCTCCAGTAGCGTGGCCACTGGCATATTCCGGATATGCACGTCCAGCAGGCCCGTGTCCGAAGCCGCGACCTCGTCATCGCTTGCCGCGGCGGCCGAAGCCGCGCCCTGGTCCAGCGGCCCGGCGGTCGGAAACAGCCCCGAGAGCATCCTCAGCACGTCGGGCGGCTCCCTGGTCTGGCCCAGGCCGGCCGATACGCCAAGCACCGCGATAAGGACGGTCGCTGCGCAGAAACCGCCGCGTTTCGTGCCCCTCATTTGTGCCCGCCACCGGCCGGCACGGCATTGCACTGTGCACATATTGCGCTCAATCCATGACTGGTCCGCTGCCGTCGGCGCCGCGGTACCCGGGCCGCGATTCCAACGAGGATCCAGCGTCTGTATGCAAAGGTCGTCCATAGGCTAAATCGGGAGTGAGTTATCGGTAGGTTCAAGAAAACTACACGGACGCGCGGCGTACGCCGGCCAAGGTGAGAATCCGCCCCAAGTAGCCGCGTGCTTGCATCGGAACCGGTTCCGGCCCAGCCACACGCCAACAAAGAAGAGTGTCCTTCAGATAGTCGATGAACGAAGGACGGAATCTTATTCGCCCGGCCAGGCCGGGCCGTGCGCATGCTGATGCGGCGGGCCTTCAATGACGCGTGCCGTTCATAACCCATTGTCCCGGCGAGCTTTCTCGATCATCGAGCTCACTCTCATCATCGCGATTATCGGCATCATGGCTTCAATGGCGTTGCCGCGCTTCTCCGGCAGCCTCATGCGTGGCCGGGCCGACGCCGCTGCCCGCCGCGTTTCGGCCGACATCGCCCTGGCCCAGAACCTCGCCCGCCAAGCCAGCGCTTCCCGTAGCATCGAGTTCTTCATCGGCTCGGGTACCTACCGCCTGCCGGGCGTGAGCGATCCCGACCGGCCCGGCACGGACTACCTGGTGCGCTTGGCGCAGTCCCCGTACGAAGCGCGGTTAAGCGAGGCATCTTTTGCCGGAGAAAGCGTGCTGACGTTCGACGGCTACGGCGTGCCTGACAGTGCCGGCACGGTGGTGCTCCAAGTGGGCAGCGAGCAGCGGACTCTGACGGTCGAAGCACACAGCGGCCGGGTAACCATCAGTGAAGCCAACGTGGCACCGGTCAACTAGGCGCCCGTGCAACACCCCGCGCCAACAGAGGCACGATGAGACCTGATTCGGTCCAGTTCGAACACAGTCGCCCACCCGCCTTCACGCTGGTGGAGGTGCTGGTCAGCCTGGTGGTGGTCGGGCTGGTCATGGCCGGCCTGAGCGGGGCGTTATTCATGACGACCAAGGCCCTGCCGGCCGCCGGCATGAGCACCGCCGGGCAGGTCACGCAGAACGACCGCGTGCTGGGCGAGCTGGTGGCCGAGTTGCAGCAGGCGCTCCACATTCGCGAGCGTTGCCCGCACTCGATCACTTTCACACTGCCGGACCGCAACGGCGACGGATGCCCGGAGCGGGTCCGCTACTTCTGGTCCGGTACCGCCGGCGACCCGTTGCTGCGGCAATACAACGGCTACCCAGCGGTCGAGCTGCTTGCCGACGTCACCGATTTCTCGTTTGCATACCAGACCAGGACACTCACTGAGGAGTACAGCGGGGCGCCCGTCGAAGGCAGCGAGCAGACGCTGTTCTCGCACACCTCCTCGTCGGATCTCGGCGACCTGGAAGTCTCAAACAGCAGGTCGTGGGGTCAGAGCTTCACGCCCACCCTCTCCAACGCGGCACTCAGTTGGCGCGTCACGCGCGTCGGCATCCAGACCAAGATGGTATGGCCGGCAGACGGCACCACGACCTTGCGCGTCGTCCCGCTGGGCGAGGACGGTTGGCCGACGGCCGACATCCTGGCGGAAACGCAGTTCGCCGAGAGCACGCTCCCGATTCTCTCCTACGGCTCGCGCGAGTATTCGCTGCCGTCCGCGGGTTGGCTTTCGCCTGGCGATAGCGCGTGTATCACCTTCAGCACTTCCGGCAACACCAAGACCTGTAGCCTGAGGTATCAGACCCAAGGCGTATCCATCTCCGGCGCCGCGCTCTTCAGGGGCACTCCCGATTGGGACAGAACCTACACCACCGCCGCGCTGCTGATCTCCGTGTACGGCACCGAATGCACTGCCGGCCCGCCCCAGACCGCCACCTACACGTACATCACGATGGTCCCCGTCACACTCCGGACCGGCGACGACGACGCCACCCGCGTCAGCGCCGCGGCCCACCTGCTGAACACGCCGGAGGTGCTTTCCGGATTCTGGGAGCTGGACTTCACCAGCAACCCGACCACGCTGGACGTCAACGGCGACGGTTTGCCTGACTGGACGCAGCGCGGCGGCGGCACCTTCAACGCGGGCACCATCGCGAACGGTCTCTGGACGCCCGCCGCCACCCTCGACACCTACCCGGACCACGACTTCGACCAACTGACGGTCGCCACCATGCGCGCCCGCAGCACCAGCACCAGCGGCGCCGGCGCCGAGTTGCGACTGAACGTGGACTGCGCCGCCAACACCTGCGCCACAATAACTGCCCGGCTGCGTCTCCAGACGAACGCCACACAGACACTGACCGTTTACCACCAGGCCGGCGCGGCGGTGCAGCGCAAGCTTGTCACTGTCAGCGGTCTGCCGGCCACCCTTGTGACCGTGCGGCTGTTGGTCGATCCGTCCCTGAATACCGTAAACGTCAACGTCGACGGAGCCGACCGCGGCACGTTCTACTACGTCATGTACTCCCCGTCTGATGTTGACCGGTTTGCCAGCGTGCAGGCCCTTTCCGCCGCGCAGTTTGACTACGTCAGCGTGCGTGTGGGTGGATCCGTGGCCACCGGCGAACTCGAACTGCCCGTGGACGAGGACGAGGGGGAAGGCGCAGCCTTACCAGCGGCCGCTGCCAACGCGAACGCGCTGCGCAGCTTGACGATAGCCGAGGAGAAGCTGAGCAAATGACGCCCAGTTCACGAACGCGCCCGCGCGCTTACGGCCTGACCCTTATCGAGGCCACTGTGTCAGTCCTCGTCGTCGGCGTCATGCTGGTCGCCGCGCTGAATACCGTCGGCCTCACCCGCACCAGCGAGTTTCGCCTGGTGGAGCGGGCGCGCGCCCTGCGCCTGGCCCAGGACCTCATGGCCGAGATCCTCCTGCAAGCCTACGCCGATCCTGAACTCGGCCTCGGGTCTTTCGGCCCCGGGTCATCGGAAGCCGCCACGGGCAACCGCAGCCTGTTCGACGACGTCGATGATTACCACGGCTGGTCGGCCACGCCGCCGCAGCAGCGCGACGGCACCCCCCTCACCGACTACACCGGATTCACCCGCCGCGTCAGCGTCGACTGGTTCAACCCAGCCAATCTGAGCGTCAAGGTCGCCAGCGAGTCCGGTGTCAAGCGCATTACCGTCACGGTCGAGCAGGACGAGCGGATAATCGTGCAGTTGCACGCCTTTCGCAGCGCCGCGTGGCTCGACCCGCTCGAGCTACGAGGGGAACAGTAGTGCCCGCAGCCCAAAGTGCACCTGTCGCCACCGTTAGTCGGCGCGGCTTCCTGTATGTCGCCGTACTGAGCACCTCACTGGTGGTGCTGGTTATCGGCATGTCGGCGCTCCTGGCCACGCGCGTGGAGCACCGCACCATGGTCGGCGCCCAGTACGCCGTCGCCGCCGACCTGCTGGCCCGCTCGTATGTTGACGTGGTGACGTACCGCCTTTGCAGCAACACGAATTGGCGCAGCGACTACACCAGCGATGATTGGAGCGCCGGCGAGGTTGCCGATGACGCCACGCTGGCCTTCATGCTCAGCGACGAGCGGGACGGCGACCTAGCCAACAACAGCACTGATCCGGTGCGGCTATACGGCGCGGCCCACGTGGGCGACGCCCTGCGCATCTACAGCGTGCTGCTGTATGACCCCCGCACGGAAACCAATCGGCTCGTGAACCCCGGCTTCGAGCAGGGCACCACCGGCTGGTCCGAATTCTACTGCGGCTTCTCGTCGGTTTCCTCAGTACCCCACTCCGGAACATACAACCTATCCGTCTACAACCGCACGGCCTGGTACTCCGGCCCCCAACAGGTCGTGGTCGATGCCGTCGAGAGCGGGCGGACGTACCGGGCTTCAGCCTGGGTGCGTTCCGACGCCGGCGCGCAGCAGATGATGATACTGCTCAGAATCACGCACTCCGGGGGCACCATCGACAACTACTACGGCAGCGCTGCGTGGGCCGACGGCAACTGGTCCTTCCTAACGCAGTTGTTCACGCCCACCTGGAGCGGCCCGGTCGAAAACGCCCGGCTGCTGTTCTGCACGTACAGCAATACCGGCAACTTCTCCCTCGACGACGCGGCCTTCATCCCCGTGGACGATCGGCCTCCGCTGACCCCCGTCCCGGGCACCTGGCGCCGCGAAGTGCAGCCCTGACCACCGCCGGCCCGCGCTCATCCGCGCCGCCTGCCCTGCGATGCCACTGGCCTCCCGCCGAGATTGTGCTAACGTATGTCGGCGGCCCGCGTCACCCGACGCGCGCCCGCCAGAACCCGCGGGAGAGGTGGCCGAGCGGCTGAAGGCGCCGGTCTTGAAAACCGGTGAGGCGCAAGCCTCCGGGGGTTCGAATCCCCCCCTCTCCGATTGCCTGCCGCACCTCGAAATGCCCGGCGACGGCCGGCCGGTTTGCTCTCCCCGACCGGACGCATAGCCGCGCAACAGAACCGTGCGCGGCCTGCCGCCGGCCCATCCAAACCGCCTCCCACTCAACCCGTTCCGCTACAGCTCCCGGAACCGGGCCGTGAAATGCCGCAATGACGGCGGCTCCCACGTGATTTCCAGCCCGCGCAACTGGGCGCGCTGCGCATACAGCTCCGTCAACGCCTCAATCACGTAGTCCACGTGGCTCTGCGTGTACACGCGCCGCGGTATCGCCAGGCGCACCAACTCCATCGGCGGCTCGGCCCCTTTCCCGAACATCAGGCTGCCGATCTCCACCGCCCGGATCCCCGCGTGCCGGTACAGACCCACCACCAGCGCCTGCCCGGGGAACCGCGCCGGCGGAATGTGCGGGCAGAACGCCTTGGCATCGATGTAAATCGCATGTCCGCCCGGCGGCTCCACTATCTGCATCCCCGCCGCCAGCAGCTTCTCCCCCAGATACTCCGTGCTGCGCACGCGGTATTGCAGGTAGTCCTCATCCACCACCTCGTCGAAGCCCTGCGCCATGGCCTCCAGGTCCCGTCCGGCCAGGCCGCCATACGTAATGAACCCCTCCGTGAGAATCAGCAGCTCATCCGCCCGCCGCGCCAGCCCGTCGTCACGCAGGAGCAGCAGCCCGCCGATGTTCACCAGCCCGTCCTTCTTGGCCGAAATGGTCGCGCCGTCCGCCAGCCCGAACATGTCCTTCACGATCGCGCGGACGCCGCGCTCCTGCTGCCCCGGCTCGCGCTGCTTGATGAACCACGCGTTTTCCGCAAAGCGGCAGGCATCCAGGAACAGCGGCAGCTTGTGCCGATCGCACAGCTTGCGCACCGCCCGCAGGTTCTCCAGGCTCACCGGCTGGCCGCCCCCGCTGTTGTTGGTCACCGTCACCATGACCAGCGGGATGCGCTCGACGCCTTCCTCAGCGATCAGCCGCTCCAGCTTCGCCAGGTCGATATTGCCCTTGAACGGGTGCCGCGTCGCCGGCTGCCGCCCCTCGTCAATGACCAGGTCAACCGCCTTCGCCCCGGTGTGCTCGATGTTTGCCCGCGTGGTGTCGAAATGGCTGTTGTTCGGCACCACCTTACCCGGACCGCCCACCAGCTCGAACAGGATCCGCTCGCTGGCCCGGCCCTGGTGCGTCGGCAGAATGTGCGGGAAGCCCGTGATTTCTCGGATGCGCTCCTGCAGCACGAACCAGCTCTTCGCCCCGGCGTACGACTCGTCGCCGCGCATGACGCCGGACCATTGCAGGCTGCTCATGGCGCCCGTGCCACTGTCCGTCAACAGGTCGATCAGCACATCCTCGGCCCGGACCAGGAACAGGTTGTAGGCCGCCTCTCGCAGGATGGCCTCGCGCTGCTCACGCGTCGTCATCCGGATCGGTTCGACTACCTTGATACGAAACGGCTCTATGATCGTCTTCATCGTTCTTCCCACGTACAACTCATCTTCATACCGGCCGAATCCGGCATTATGGGTGCCACGTCCGCAGTTCAGCAAGCAGTTGCTCCGCACCGCTGCCCGCCAGCGCCGCATAGGTGCCCCCATTCTCCGTAGCCGTATACGCCTTCAGAGCGCCCGCCGCCAGTCCCACCCCGGCCAGCAGCACGCCCGCGAGCAATAGCCAGCTCATCAGTCCCAGCAGTGCTGTGCGGGCGTATCGCGGAGTGTGGTCCCCCCCGGCTGCCAGGCCGACCCCCGCCGCCACCACTGTCGCGACCGCGGTCACAATCGCGAAGATCGGCAGCCGGGCCGCACCCGCCTGTGAGTCGCCCAGCCGGCGCAGGTCTTCATGGCACCACGTCGGCGCAAGAACCGCTAACAGCAGACCGATAACCGCCACAGCGACGACCGTGAGTGGGGCCGCCACTATGTACCGGCGGCCGGGCGACCGCCGCAGGACCCCCGTCAGCCCCAACGCCATGCCGATGACCGTAACGGCCGCCACGCCGCACGCCGCCCCCGCCAACCAGGCCAGCCAGTACACGGCGCCGGCCAGTCGCGCATGGCCGGCCGGGTCACTGTCGGGCTCCTGCCGCAGGCTCAGCAGCGGCAGCGGCACCGGCCGCACTTCAGCGACCTCACGATACGCCCGCCGCCACGTCTGCAATAGCTCGGCCAGGTCCGCCTCGTCGGGTCCCAACCGGGCCGCCAGCCGATCGGCCGCCAGCAGCCGCAGACCGGCCGGGCCAGTTTCGAGCACCCACTCCCGCAGCAGCCGCCGCTGCACCGCGTGACACGCTTCGACTGAGCCGTCGTCGGCGTCAACCCGTGCCGCTGCCACCTCGTCCAATGCCGCCATCAGGTACTGCAGCAGCGGCCCGTGTGGCTGGCGGACCAGCAGATCGGCATAGGCCCGCGCGGTTGCCGGGTCGTACGCCAGCGGCGGCGCCCGCAGTGCTGCCGTGTAATGGGTGATCGCGGCGTCCAATGAGTGTGCCAGCGTCGCTTGGTCCAGGCCCTTGAGCAGCGGCTCAATGGCCGGCCAGCGGTCCTCCGCCGGCGTGCCGGCGCGCTCCGCTTCCAGCAGCGCAAAAGCCGCCAGCTGAACGCGACCAAGCTGCGTTTGGCGCAGGGTCCCGACCCACTGCCGGGCTTCAGAGCGGCTGTCAGTCAACTCGACAGGATCGCGCCACGCCTTCGTAAACAGCTCGCTGATGCGGGCCGCCGCCAAGCCTTCGCGCGCCGCCGGCGGCATGCTGCGCTGGGCCTGCTCCAGGACCTGCCGCATCGCCGCCGGCGCGGTCCTGTGGACATACACCCCGGGCAGCCGCAGCCAGAACGCGCGGACCTGCAACCCTGCAACCAAGCTGAGCCCGGCCGCCGCCACAAGCAGCACAACCGGCAGCCAAGGCCGGGGGAATTTGCCGGCGGGGGGTGTCTTGCTCCGCATGGCCGAGAACCTACGCGGCCGGCGCTGCGCCGGCAAGCCACGCCCGGGCGCATGCCGCGCGCCGGTTTCTCATGGGACTGTCGGGCCTTGTCGGGGTACCCGGCGGTGGGGGGGCTCAGTGCGCAAAGGCCCGGCCGACTGTCCAAGCCAGGTAGACCGCATAGAGCACCAGCAGCAGCACACCTTCACCCCGCGTGACGCGCTGGCCGGAGCGAACGATCAGCAGGAACAGAACCGAAGCGGCCAACATGGCCGGGCCGTCCTGGAGCATCGTCTCCCGGCTGACCACCACGGGCTCCGCGACTGCTGACAACCCAAGCACGAACAGGATGTTACAGATGTTGCTCCCCACGATATTGCCGATCGCAATGTCCGGCTGGTTCTGCCGCACCGCCGCAATCGACGCGGCCAGCTCCGGCAGGCTCGTACCGACCGCGACGATTGTCAGCCCGATGAATGCCTGACCGATCCCGAGGTGGGCAGCCACGCCCACGGCGCCGTGAACGATCATCCGGCCGCCGACAACGAGCGCGACGATGCCGATCAGAATCAGCAGCACGTTGAAGGCCCGCGAGCCGTGCTTCTTCAGAGCGGCGGTGTACTCATTCACGACGGCAACCGGTTCGCGCCGCGCCATGTAGTACGTCAGCCACCCGTAAGCCACCAGCCCCGCCAGCAGCGCGGCGCCCTCCCAGCGTCCGATCGTGCCGGCCCCGTGCTGCCGCAGGCCCAGCAGCATGAATACGCCCGTCACCAGCACCATGATGGGCCCGTCGGTCTTCAGCACGTTAAGCGCTACGCTGAAGGTCCGCACCGCCGCCCCCAGGCCCAGGATCAGCAGGATGTTGGCGATGTTGCTGCCGACAATGTTGCCGACCGCGATGTCAACCTCGCCCTTCAGCGTGGCCTGGACGGACACGGCCGCCTCCGGCGCCGAGGTCCCGTAGGCTACGATCGTCAGCCCGACCAGCAGCGCCGAGACTCCCAGGCTGCGCGCCAGATTGGCCGCCCCGCGCACCAGCAACTCGCCCCCCACGCCCAGCACCGCCAGGCCCGCGGCCAGCAACACCACCTGTCCCACAATCGCCATCGAGGCTTCCGCTTTCGCTCACCCGGCGACTCGCCCGCGCGGCGCCGGCCGGCTAGACTTCGCAACGTCGCCAGAGCATCGGCTCTGCGCGTTGCGGCCGCAAGACCTGAGGCGAAAAACCCGCGACGCCGGCGCGGGCCGGTGCATGTGTTGCCACGCGGTGCGGTCAGGCGTTGCGACCGCGTCCCTCACTGTTGTTGCAACGCTAGCCCGACGGGAACCCCGGAACCGACGATCCCCCATGTTCACCATGACGACCTCGCGACAAGCCTTGTTCGAACGGCTGCTCATCGCGGCGCTCGCTGTGGCGTTCATGACCACGTTGCCCGTGTTTCTGTATCGCGCCATCAACGACACCGGCGGCACGGACTTCCCCGAGTTCCATGACGCCGGCCGCTATGTCCTGGATCACGCCGCCCGGCAGCCGGACTCAATCCTGCACCGCTACCTGCCCTCCGTGGACGTGGCCTGGGCGCTCTTCGGCTGGCTGCCGCTTCCGGCCGCGGCGACTATCTACTACGTCTTCAGCTTCCTGACGTGGGCCGGGCTGTTGAACGCCATCGGCCGGTACTTGCTGCCCGCCACGCCGGTGCAGGATCGCCGCATCGTGTTGCTGGCCGCCGCGCTGCTGGCACTGGTCTTCACCATTGACCACCTGCTGCTGGGGGCCTTTCACCTGCTCATGCTGTGGCTGATGGTGGCCGGCCTGGGCCGCGTAATGCGCGGGCAAGGCGCCACGGGCAGTGTGCTGCTGGGCCTGGCAGTCTGGCTCAAGCTGCTGCCGCTGCTCGGCGTCGGTTACCTGCTTGTGAGACGAAAACGGCTGGCGGCGCTGGCCAGCGTGGGCGTCGCGCTGCTGCTGAACATGACCATCTCTCTCGCGGCCTACGGCCCGCAAGCCGCCTGGTCGGCCCATGTCCGCTGGTGGCACACGCGCGCCGTCGGCGACCTCAACACCATCCTGACTGCCGAGAAATTCACCGCCCAGCAGCGTGACCGCAACCAATCCACCGCCGCCGTCCTGCGCCGCCTGCTGCGGCCGACCCCGCCAGTGCCGCCAGAGGTGGAGCTACCGCAGGTGTCGGTCGCCAATCTGACCCCGCGACAACTTAAGGTGGCCTACTACGGCACCGCGGCCATATTGGTCGGCGCCCTCCTATGGACCTGGCGCCGCAGCGCCGCCGCCGCCAAACCCCCGCAGATCGCCGCCGAAATCGCCCTGGCCGCCCTGGCCACGATGTGGTTCTCGCCCATCGTGTTCAGCTACCACCCGACGGCGGCCCTGCCCGCCCTGGCCGTTATCCTGGGATCGCGCTGGGAGCGCTCCCGGCTCAAGATACTCACCCTGGCGGTCTGGCTGCTCGCGACGGCCTTGCTCGCCTTCCCGCACGCCCGCGCCGCCGGCGAAGTGCTCTGGGCATCTTTGCTATTGGGTCTGACCGTGGGGGTTATCGCGGAGACCGCCGGCCGAACAGCGCAAACCCATACAGCCGCCACAGATGCCGCAAATAACGGAGCTGCTCCCCCAGGTTGAGCTTGGTTTGCCCCGCCGCCCGGTCGGCGAACGTAATCGGCACCTCGACCACATTCCGCCAGCGGTGCCGCACAATCAGCTCGAGCGCGACCTTGTAGCCAATCGGCCGCAACCCATCCAATTGCAGGCCTGCCCGCCTCACGCAGAAAAAACCCGCCATCATGTCGCGCACCGGCGTCAGCGGCCGCGCCAGCATCCGGGCCACGAAGCTGTTCAACCGCCGATGCAGCGGCCAGTCCAGGTCCACCTGGCCGCCGGCCACGAACCGACTGCCGATCACCATCTCCACCGCCGGATCACGCAACGCCTCCAGCAGGTCCGGAATCGCCTCCGGCGGATGCGACCGGTCCGCGTCCATCGACACGATCAGCTCTCCCCGCGCCGCCCACAGCCCGGCTATCACCGCCGTCGCCAGACCCCGCTCACCACGCCGCACCAGGCAACGCACCGGCCAGGTCGCGGCCAGCTCCGCCGCCTCCGCGGCCGTCCCGTCCGGCGAGTCATCATCGACTATCAGCAGCTCGCTGTGTGCCGGTGACAGCGCGGCGAATATCCGTTCGGCGAGCGGCCGCAGATTAGCACGCTCGCAGTAGGTCGGTACCACCACACTGACGAAAGCGGCTGGTTCGTACATTGAAGCAGCTTGCTCCGCCGGCCGGTCTGCCGCGACGGCCCATTGACATCCGCCGAAGAAACCGGCCCCACAGCCGGCCCGACTCCCGGCCTAGTCCGTAAACGCGAAGCGCACAATGGCGAGTATCGCCTTACAGCCGTCGCGCCAGGTGATCTTCTTGCCCTCGCCGTAGCTGCGCCCAGAGTAGCTTATGCCCACTTCGTACACGCGCCAGCCGCCACGGGCAATCTTCGCCGTCACCTCCGGCTCGATCCCGAAACGGTCACACTTGAGCGTCAGGCCCTTGATCACTTCGGCCCGGAAGACCTTGTAGCAGGTCTCCATGTCCGTAAGGTTCAGGTTGGTGAACATGTTGCTCAGCAGCGTGAGGAAACGGTTCCCGACCGTGTGCCAGAAACTCAGCACGCGGTGGGCGCCTTGGCCGGCGAAGCGCGAGCCGTACACCACGTCCGCCTTACCGTCCAGGATCGGCTGGAGCAGCTTCGGGTAGTCGTTCGGGTCATACTCCAGATCCGCATCCTGCACGATGATGATATCCCCCGTGGCCGCCGCGAAGCCCGTCCGCAAAGCCGCCCCCTTCCCCTGGTTGACGTTCTTCTCAATCACGCGCATGCGCGCGCCCGGGAACCTCTCCCCAAGCTGCGGATAAAGCGCCCGCGTCCCATCCGTCGAGCAATCATCGACCAGCACCAACTCCCGATCAATCTCGATCGGCGACGCCAGCACCTGCCGAATGATCTCGAACAGCGTTTCCTTCTCGTTGTATACGGGGATTACGATCGACAGCAGCATGCCGGCTCGTGCTCCTCCGCCGGCCGCTCAGACCGGCACCGTCAACAGGGAGTGCAGCTCGACGCCCGGCGTTAAGACTGCCTCGCGAATCTGTCCCCGCAATGTCTTGATCGGCAACCGCCACAAACCCCGCGCCAGCGGCGACACCAGCCGCAAACCCTCCTCCGGCTCCGTAAACGCATCCAGCAGCAGCCGCTCCGCCGGCCGACGGTCAAAATCCGGACGCCGAAACTCCTCCCACGTCTCCAGCAGGACCGGCAACAGCCGCGCCCCGCGCGCGCTCACCCACTTGAGCCCGGCGAAAACCAGCAGGGCGGCCGACTCGAACTGCGGCTCACCGTGGTGGGCAACCATCATATGCCGCACCGCCGCGGCCGACCGCCCCCGATCGAAGCACTGGCAGCCCAGCAGAAAACGCGCGACCGGGCAACCCGGCCGCGCCGCCACGTCCGCCCGCAGCCGGTCCCATAGAAACTCGGCCGGACAGCTCGCATACGTCCTGACGATTCCCTTTAGGGCCCGCTGGTTCATTGCTCGAACACTCTTGCGCAGCTACCGATCGGCAATCACGCTACTTGTATGGTCCCCGCCCGTCAACTGTCCTGCCACCCTGACCGTGATCCCCGCTATACTGCACCCGGCGGCCCGCGGCACGACCAGAGCACCCGTTCCACGGCAAATGACTACCCGCGACGACACCTCCACCACACCCCTCGCCCCCTGGGACTTCGCCGGCCTGCTACTGACCAACTGGTGCAGCGCCCGCTGCGCCTTCTGCTACGTCCACAGCGGCCCCGACCGCCGCAACGAGATGACCATCGCCACCGGTCTGCGCCTCTGGCGCGAGCTGGACGAGCTGGCGGCCAGCCACGGCCGTTCGATGCGAATCCACCTCGCCGGCGGCGAGCCCTTCAGCGACTGGTCGCGCCTCGCCGGTCTTTGCCGGGCCGCCCGTGACGCAAGTCTTTCCCCACTCGAAAAGATCGAAACCAACGCTTTCTGGGCCACGGATGACAACCTGACCCGCGCCCGCCTCGAACTGCTCGCCGCCCTCGGCCTGGACCGCCTCGTCATCAGTTGCGACGTCTTCCACCAGGAGTTCATCCCCTTCGAACGCGTCCAACGCTGCGTCGAAACAGCCCAGGCGGTGCTCGGCCGGCAACGCGTGCGCGTCCGCTGGTGGGATTTCTACCAGGCCCCGGTCGATCTGCGCCATGCCGACGCGGCTACCCGCGGGCAAGCCTATCAGGCCGCCCTTGCACGCCACCGTGACCGCCTCACCGGCCGCGCCGCGCTGCTCCTGGCGGACCTGCTCCCGCGCCATCCCGCCGCCGAGTTCCGCCACGAGAACTGCGCCGCCGCCATCCTCGGCAGCCGCCACATCCACATCGACGCCGCCGGCCACATCTTCCCCGGCGTCTGCAGCGGCATAATCATCGGCCGCGCCGACAACCGCACGGTCGGCGACATCTGGCACGGATTCGCCGCCAATTGGCCCAGCAACCCCGTCGTCAACGCCCTGGTCACCGCCGGCAGCTACGGCCTGCTCCAACTCGCCGAACCGCTCGGCTACCGACCCCGCCCCGCCGGCTACGCCGACAAGTGCCACCTGTGCACGCACATTCGCCAATTCCTCTTCGACCGTGGCATCTGGCCGGAGCACATCGGCCCCGACGAGTGCTACGCCAACGCCGAGGACACGCGGGCCAATGCCGGTTCCGGTTGCGCTCCACACGACTTGACGCCGCCCACCAATCCGCCGACCGTGTCGCCGTGACGAAACGCACAGCGCCGACAAATCCGACCCGGCCGGTCCGCCGACTACCCGTTGCGGAGCACGTTCCGCTGATCGTGCTCGCTGCGGCAGTCGCCTTGTTGATCTCCACGCTGGCACCACACGTCTGGCTGGTGCTCTGCACGGACGGTCTGCTTGTCCTGGCGCTGCTCGTGGGGGCGGCCGGCCTGGGAGCCTGGCCCGCTCGCTGGCTCAGTCCCGCGCCAGGGCGGCCGGGACGTCAGTTCGCGCTCGCCGCAGCATTCGGCCTCGGCGTGCTCAGCACGCTCACGCTGATATTCGGCGCGGCGGGTCTGCTCGGCCGCGGATTGGCCTGGGGCTTGTTGGCGGTAGGGGGGGTGCTGGGCCTTTGGCGACTGGCCCGCCCGTCTGCGGCGACCAACGCGCGACCACCCGCCCCGGCGCCGCGCCTGTTGACGATCATCGGGCTCAGTCTTGCGCTGCTGCCCCTGTGCGTGCCGCTGGCAATCGGCCTCTTCGGCGCCAGTCTCCCGCCCGGCCTGCTGTGGGCCGGTGAAGCGCGCGGCTACGACGTCCTGGAATACCACCTGCAAACCCCGCGCGAGTACTTCGACGCCGGCCGCATCCACTTCCTGCCACACAACGTGTACGCCTCGTTTCCGCAGTTGCTGGAAACGCTGTACCTGCTGCTCATGCACTTGGCAGGGGGGGGGCTCGCCGCCGCGATTCCCGCCCAGCTCCTCCACCTGGCGCTGGGGGTGCTGGCCGTTATGGCGGTCTATTCCTTCGCGGTCCCGAGTTCCTCCGGCTGGCCGCGCGTGGCGGCGGTTGTGGTGGCCGGCTCGGTGCCCTGGCTGGCGATACTGGGTTGCCTCGCATACGTAGAGCTCGGCGTCATCTTCTTCGCCGTCGTGGCGGGGGGGCTCGTCCTGGACGCATTTCGCGCGGAAGGTCACGTCGGCTGGCCTCCGGTCTTGGCGGCCGGTCTGTGTGCCGGCCTGGCAGGGGGGTGCAAGTACACCGCGCTCGTTCTGGTGGCCGTCGCGCTCGGCGTAGCCTGGCTGATTCTCATGCACGGCGGGACCGCGCTTCGCCTGCGCCGCGCCACCCTTTACGGACTCGGCGTTCTCCTGGCCTTCAGCCCCTGGCTGATCCGCAACGCCGCCTTCACTGGCAACCCCGTCTACCCCTTCGCCTACTCCTGGTTTGACGGGCGCGCCTGGAGCCCGGCCCAGGCCGAGCAGTGGGCCCGCGCCCACGCCCTCCCGCCGCAACACGACTCGCTGCCGGGACGAATACAACTACTGGCTGATGAAGCACTTACATCCCCACTGTTCGGCCCGGCCATCTGGCTCCTGCCGCTGGTCGCACTGGTCCTGACACGCCGCCGGCCCGCCGCCTTCCTAACCATTTGGGCGCTGACGCTCGTCGCGGCTTGGGCGGCCTTCACCCACATGCCCGGGCGCTTCGCCGTGCCCGTGCTGGCGCCGCTGGCCCTCCTGATCGGCGGCCTCAACCCAGCCAAATGGTCCGACCGCCGGCGCCGGTGGCTCGCAATCGGCTTCGTCAGCGCCGCTTCAGTCGGCGCCGTGCACGGCGCCACAACGCTGGTCGAAATGCTCCGAGCTGAGGAAGGCTATTGGCAGAGTGTGACCGGCTACTCGCTCTACGATTTCGTCGGCGTGCCGGAGGTCCTCCGCGTCAGCAATCCGATCAACGCCGCCATAGCCGACCCGGACGCGCGCGTCTGGCTGGTCGGCGAAGCACGCGTCTTCTACCTCACGCCCCGCTGCCACTACACGGTCGCCTTCAGTCGCGATGCCTGGCTCAGCCACGCCGCGGCCGGAGCCACGCCCGAGCAATGCGTCGCCTGGCTGCGTACCCAAAACGTGACCCATGTGGTATTTTCCTGGACCGAAATCGAGCGGCTGCGCCGCACTTACGGCTTCCCGGCCATAGTGACGCCTGACTGGGTGCGGCAACTCGCCGCTGCCGGCCTGCGCCGCGTGGTCGCGCCCGGCGAGGCAGCGGCCGCCGCGGTCGTCGAGATCTACGAGGTCGAACCCGCATGACGTCCGGGCGTTACCGCTGGCTGCTCACCGTGCTGCGCTACGGCCTCTGCCTGGCGGCCGCCGTCTTCCTGGTCTACACCGTACCCTGGCATGATCACATCCGGCTGCACGACGGCGCGGAGACTCCACTACGCCTGCTGGAAGTCACCGAGGCCGGCTTCGTCGTCGAGCGCGACGGCACGCGCGTGACCTTGCCGCCGGAAGATATCGAGCACGTCACCGTCCGCGGCGCGCTCGTCCCCCGCATCGAATACGGCCTGCCCAGCGTCGTCCTGCAATGCGACGCCGCCGGCGCCATCTGGGCCATCCTGCTGTTCCTGCCCGTCCCGCTGCTGGCCGCGATTCGGCTGACGTGGATGCTCCGCGTGCAGACCGTGCGGCTTTCCACCTGGGACTCGATCAAGCTCACCTTCGCCGGCAACTTCTTCAACTTCGCACTGCCCGGCATGACGGGCGGGGACCTCATCAAGGCCTACTACATCACGCGCTTCACCAAACACAAGACTGAGGCCGTCACCACCATCTTCCTCGACCGCGCCGTCGGCCTGGCCAGCCTGGTGCTGATGGCCGGCGTGATGATCGCGCTGACGCACAACCCCCAGGAGTTCGCCGACCTCATCGCGCCGCTCGCCGTGATTCTGGGCGGCCTGGCGCTCGGCACGGTCATCGTCTACAGCCGGCGCATCCGCCGGGCCCTGCGGCTGCGCCAGTTGATCGAGCGTCTGCCGATGACGCATCAGCTTCAGCGGATCGGCGAGGCCACGCTGGCCATGCGCCAGCACAAGCTGCTGGTCATCGGCTCGCTGATCCTGACCTTCATACTCCAGACCATCGTCATCATCAGCGCCATCGTCATGGCCCGCGCTCTGGGCATGCACGGCAGCTTCGCCTATTTCTTCATCTACATCGCCATCGGCTTCGTGATATCGGCCGTCCCGATCTCGCCACCCCAGGCCATCGGCGTCATGGAGTTCTTCTACGTCTGGTTCTTCACCGCCAACGAACTAAACACCGCCTCGCAGGCCTTCGCCCTGGCCGTCGCCGTCCGGCTGATCCAACTGATCTGGGCGCTGCCCGGCGTGCTGGTGCCTTTGCTCGGCGCCCACATGCCCAAGCGCAGTGAACTCCAGGCCTTGGAAGAGGCGGAGGAGCCCACCGGCGCAGTTTCAGGCCCATGAGCATACTCAGCACACTACTGAACTTCTGGCGCCGCCCCGCCGTCCAGTACGCCGCCGCCTTTCTGCTGCTGGCTCTGCTGATCCTGGGCGTCCATCACACCGCCCTGGTCGGCGGCCTGTTCATGGACGACTACGCCCACTTCCAGCAGCTAGAGGAGTCCGACTGGTCGCTTGCCGGCCTCACGGACGCCTGCCGCCTCGAACTGATCGGCGGCGTGGCGGAAATCTGGTTCCTGCCCGAGTGCACGCTACGTTTCTTCCGCCCGCTGGCCTTTGGCCTCATGAAGCTGACGTACACGCTCGCAGACTGGGACCCCTTCGCCATGCACGCGGCGTCGCTGGCCTGGCACCTGCTCACCTGCACGCTGCTGGCAGTTCTCCTTCGCCGTCTGGGCGCGGCACCCTGGCTGTCGTGGGGGGTCGCCGGCTTGTTCGCCATTCACCCCGGCCAGATCACCCCCGTCCAATGGCTGGCCTGCCAGACCGAGCTGATGGTCACGTCGTTCCTCCTGGCCGCCACGCTCTGCTATCTCCGCTTCCGCGGCTGGTCCGAGCCCGACGACGTCTTTCTCCGGCGGCCGCGCCCACCGTACGCCTGGGCCGTCGCAGCGCTGCTCTTTTTCGCCGCCGCCCTCGGCTGCCGTGAGAACGCGATTGCCTTTCCGTTCGTCATGCTGCCCCTGGAATTCCTGCTGAGAAAACGCTTCTCCCGGCACGTAGCCGCCTTCTACGCGGCCGCCGGGCTGATTGTCGTGGCCTACCTGTGGCTGCGTTCCGCCGCACTGGCCGGCATGTCACTCCCGCCGTACCCATACGTCTATCACCCCGGCGACCCGGGCTTCTTGCGCTTCATATTCGACAAGACGCTCTACTACCTCCTGGGCGAATTCCTGCTCGCACCCATCGTCCCATTCGGCGGCCTGCCATACCTCCGCGCCCGGCCCTTCCTCTTCTACTTGCTCGCCACCCTGGTGCTCATCCTGATCCTGGCCGTCAGCCTGCGATTCTTCCGCCGTCGGCCCGGCCTGCTGGCACCCGCCTGGCTCGTCGGATTCATGGCCCCCGTCCTGCCGGCCTTCTCCTCCCCGCACCATCTGTACCTGCCCGGCATCGGCTGGGCGATTATCGTGATGCTCCTGCTGCGCGGCATCGGCGGCCACCCGGCCACTTCCCACCCGCGCCAGGCACTCATGTGGCTGTGCATCATTTCGCTCGGTGCCGGCTTCAGCGGAGCAACGCTCGCCTTCGGCGTCGCTTTCGACACCGCCCAGCGCGTCGAGGACCAGGTCGCCGCCGAGATCATCTCGGTGGCCGACCGGATTCAGGATGGCGACACCCTGTACATCGCCAACCTGCCCATGATCGCGCACTACACTCGACTAACCGTCGAACACCAGACCGGCCGGCGCGACCTCAAGGTCCGACCACTTACCTGGGCGCCTCGCGTCCTCGGCCTCGTCGGAACCAGCATTGAGACCGAAATCACCTGGATCGACGAGCGAACTATCATCATCCGCGTTGTCGGCGACCGCTATTTCAGCGGCCCCATGGGGCGCCTGGTCGCTCAGGCCTCCGGAAACCCCACGCCGCAGCACTCCGCCGAGTGGGCCGCCCAGCACGGCTTCACCGCCGAGGTAATCGAGGCGGACGCCGACGGTATCGTCGCGATTCGCTTCACTTTCGAACGCCCCCTCACTGATCCGGGCATACACTTATTCTGGGGCTCACGCGTGCGCTGGGCCATGAAACTGAATCCGGCGGCAGAACATGAATGAAGACTTGCCACTGCCGGCCGTCCGGCCGCTCCAGGTTACTCCACACGCGGGCGAGGATGGTCGCATGGCATTCATCCTCCACGACGTGCTGCAGATCGCCCCGGGGTCGCTGGCCGTCTCCCCGACCGCCTACTTCCTCATGACCCGCCTGGATGGAACTCACTCGATCAAGGACTTGCAGGCCGCCTTCCAGGCCGAGACCGGCGTGGCCGACCTGCCTGCCGAGGAGATCCAACGCCTCGTATCAGCGCTTGATCAGTACGGCCTGCTTGAGACCACGCGCTTCCACGCCGCCCTGGAAGCGCGCCAGCGTGAATACCGCGCCGCGCCAACGCAAGACGTCCGCCCACGCTGGCCGGCCGCCGAGTTGCTTGGCCCCGCCATCTCAGACTTGCTGGCCGGCGCCACCCCACAATTCACCGGTGAAATCCGCGGCCTGATCGCCCCGCACCTGGACTACCAACGCGGCGCGCCATGCTACGCCGCCGCCTACGCCGTCCTCGCCCAGGCCCCGCCGGCCGACCGCTACATCATCCTCGGCACGAACCACTTCGGTCGCGCAAAAGGACCCGTCGCCACCGCCAAGGACTTCGAGACGCCCTTTGGGACCGTTACAACAGACCGCGCGTTCATTCAGCAAGTCGCGGAGCGCCTGAACACCGACCTCTGCCAGAGCGACATGGATCACACCATCGAGCATTCCGTCGAGCTACAGGTCATGCTGCTTCAGCATTGTCGCCCCGCGAGCGGATTCGCCATCGTCCCCATCCTTTGCCCGGATGTCTGTGGCCTGTCGCCCGACGATGGCGCGACCGAAACCGCTCACGAAGTCGCTCGTTTGGCTGACGTCCTCAAGAGCCTTGTTGCTGACGACGCCCTGCGAACAATCGTCATTGCCGGCGCCGATCTTAGCCACGTCGGGCTCGCGTTTGGCGACGAGGCCCCAGCGACGCCCGAATCGCTCGCGGACGTCGAACGCACCGACCGGTCGCTTCTGGACCACCTCTGTCGGCAAGATCACGCGCGGTTCCGCGACGAACTGCGCATAAGCGCTAACCCAACAAGAGTTTGCAGCACAGGATGCCTCTACGCCATCAGCCGGACCCTCAGTGATTGCCGCTGCCATCTGCTGGGCTATCATCAGGCCGTAGACGCCCGAACAGATACCAACGTGACCTGCGCGGCGGCGGTGTTCGCATAGGGTGGGTAGCGGCGGTTCAGGCGCATAAAAAGGGCCACCACTGTGCACGGGGCGACATATGGTGGCCCATGCGCTGGGATGGGCTTTTTGAGCGTTCTACCCAGTTAAACAACCAAGTCGGACAGAAGTGTCAGAATAATTCGGTTATCTGACCTTGGCCACATCGCCGGACGGATCTCTCACCGCCGGGGGCCGTTCCAGTCGCGTACGCCCGCCGAGAGGCTGGCGCGGTGTAGCCGCTGCACGGTGTTGGCCAGCCGCTGCAAGATCAGTCGCCCATCGACGGTCATCTCCAGGCCGATGAACTGGACCGCCACGCACAGATGACCAACTTCGTCGTGCCGCACGCCCCGGAACCGCGTGTCCACCATCATGGGCGGTTTCCCGTCGCCAAGCTGGGCTTCCAGCCCCAGCGTCTCGTTCTCCTTCCAGGACCCCGGCGCGTCATTCACCTGCAACAAGGCCCCGCCGCACGACACGTTCACCAGCGCACCGTTGAGCATCTCCAGCGTGCTGCCCTGGGCCGCGGCCCGGGCGGCCAGCCCGCCCGGCCACAGGCTCGCGGGCAGGCTCATGGACTCCGGGACCGGCGTACGGTAGTACGCCCGACGTTGCAGTTCCGTCAGACGCTCCGGCCAGCGGTAGCGGACGGCCGGCACCGTAGTCTTGTCTTCCAGCAGAAAGTGGCCGCGCGCCTCGACGACCGTAGCGAAGAGGACCTTCCGGTTTCGGTGGCGGAAGCTCACCCCCACGCATTGCCCCGGCGCCAACTCGGGCAGCTCGTGGCCGTCCACCGCCTGGTAATCGAGCACGAAGAAAGACTGCTTCGGGTCGCACTCGAGGAAACGCGACTTGAACGTGGCCCAGTCGTCCTCAGTCCGCAATGACAGTATTGCCAACGCGTGTTCGCTGGCCGCCTCGCGCATGATGACGCCGGCACTCTCTTCAGGAACCGCTCGTCGTGGGTTCATTTCTCACCATTCCTTCATGATGCCCGAAACTGCTGGGAACCCAGCGCCTGCCGTAACCGCTGATAGGCCGGCTCGTCGGCGTGTCCCGGCGGTGGTATCTGGAACTCCAGACCGACACGCAGGTGGCCCTCGTCCGTGCCCGCCGCCTTGATGCACACGCTGGCCGACAGTTCCAGCGGCAGGCCGACATTCGGAAGCTCGAAACGCACCCGCACCACGTCATCGATCAGCAGACGATCATCGGCCTCACGCCGGGGCAACTCGCAGCCCAGCCCGCCCAGCCCGACCTCGCACAGCAGGCCGGGCAGCCCGGCCTCGGCTCCGTCAATCATCACGTCGATTCGCGGCGGCTGCGGCAGGGCATATCTGTCGAACCGCCGCCGGTTCGCCACCTGGATCATGTCCGGCACCGAGAGCAGCAAACGCTGCGGCACGGTGCTTTCCGCCACGGTTACTATGCACGAACAGAATAGGTACAGTTGGCCGCTCAAGATCGCCTTGACGTCACAGAATGCACCCGTCAAGGCGGTAAGCGTCCAGTCCTGCCCGTAGTCGTGCAGGTCAACTCGTAACAGCCCTTCCTCGCGCCCGGCCAATTGGCCGAGCAGCGACCGATCGCCCCGGCGCGGCTCAAGTTCAACCTGTGCCCGCGTACGCAGCGCCTGCTCCAGCACGCGGTTCGCCTGCCGGTGCGTGAGGTCTATGACTGCCAGCATGCACCTTCTCCTGCCGGGCTCCGCAAACGGCCGCCCAGTTTCCCCATCCAATGGACCGTCTGGGCCGGTCCCACTTCCCACGGCGATCTTGTCTGCGGGTTGCACCGCACGCCTTCTTCGTCCGGGCCTGCGCCGCACTTGATTGGCCGCGGAACGCTGGGCGAACGGACCAAGCCGATAACGCCGCCGCGCTGTGACAAGGCGGACCTGCACCGCGCGAATCATCCGCCAACTTGTCGGGGGCTATGGGAACAGGTGGATGGCGTCCCGGAACAACATTCCCCCGCCCCCGTCGCGCAGCCCTTGCCGACCGATATCGGGCCGGCCGCGCTGCGTCCGTCGATGATAAGAGATGCTACTCCGGACCCCCCGGGAGGCGGCTGACGCACTAATCGTTTTCAATAAATCTGTGTGCGGCACGCGCCGGACGCGCGAGCGGAACTCATAAACCAAGCGCTGGGCCGGTATTCGCGGCCTGCAGCGCGCTGCTGAGTAACAGAGGTGTTTCGTGCGACACACGCAACGCCGGCGTTTCGAACACATCCGCCGGCTCGCCGCCGGCTTCCCCGCGCACCGGAAACACAATCCGGCTGTCCGCCAGGTCCGCATGACAGCGCGCCACTTCCGCCAGAATGGCGCGGCGTGCCGCGGCGCTGGCGCGCGGTCGCGCCAGCGCCAGCACATGAATCGTCACCCCGTCCAGCAGCCATAGCGCGGCGGCGGCGGTCCGTCCGTGACCATCTCGGAGCAGACCAACCGTCGGCCGGCAGTTTCGGAACGGCTGCCGCAGCAACCCGGCAATCAACTGCCGCTGCGGGGTCGAGTGAAACAGCACCTCGTGACCGGCCTCCAGCGGTGCCACGCTCACCTGCCAGCCTGCGGCGACAAGGCCGTCGCTCCCGCCCGCTGCCAGCAACGCGCGCGCCGGTGCTTCCGCCCACCCGGTCGCGGCGCCGGCGTTCACCCCCGCCGCAGCCGGCGCGAACCGGGCGACAAGCACACCAGTCGCCCCACGCTGTTCTGCCAGTCGCTCCGCCCGGCTCCCCAGCAGCCAGAACGTCTCCGGATCCGTCGCGATGCACCCGCCGCACGGCGTTCCCGGCAGACTGATAAGCAGTCGGCGTCCCCCCCGCTCCACCTCGAACAGCGGCAGCACGCCGGTCGCTTCGTCACCTCTCAGAGCCAGCAGGTAACGCGGCGTCCCGATACCCGCGCGCCCCAGCATGTCCCGCCAAGCCAGGCTGTGGTAAACAGTCGCCGCCGGGTGGCTATCCACGAATTCTCGGTAGGGGGGGCAATCCGCCTGATCGACGGCCCAGACCGTCACCGGACCGCCGAGCATGTCCGTGCAGGTGTCGCAATCAGCCCGCCCCAGTGTGCCGGCGTCCGGCTGCTGTTCAGCAGTTGCCCCGCCCGGGGCTGACGCTGGCCCGGCCACCGTTGATCCGACCCACTCTGTCGCTGAACAGTCCGGCTGCACGTTACCCTCGCTTGCACACATCGCCTGCGGCCGTGGCAGCGCGCCGCCCCGCGGCCCGCCAAATGGACGCCGGCGACGCGCTGACTATCGGGTGCCCCGTCCGTATAATTGAACCGAACGTCTGTCCGGCGCGGTACTTGCTCACGGCACGATCCATGCGCATTGGCTTGATTGCTGACACCCACGACCGATTGCCCGCCCTGCAGGCGGCCCTGGACCACTTTGGGCTGCTGGACATTGATACTGTCCTCCACGCCGGCGACCTGGTCGCACCGTTCGCCGCCCGGTTGCTGGCCTCCTTCGGCGGCAACATGCACGTGGTCTACGGAAACAACGACGGCGAGCGGCAAGGCCTCAAGGCCGTGCTGCCGCAGATTCAGGACGGCCCGCTGTTCCTGAACATCGCCGACCGGCGTATCCTCCTGCACCATTACATCGACTGGTGCAAGCCGGCGGACGTCGCCCGCGCCGATGTAGTCGTCACCGGACACTCCCACGAACTCCTAGTGGACCGCCAGGACGGCAAACTCTTCATCAACCCGGGCGAATGCTGCGGCTGGCTCAGCGGACGCTGCACCGTCGCCATTCTGGACCTGCGCTCCGCCACCGTCGAAACCGTCGAGGTCTCACCATGATGTCACCAGTAGCCCTCCGTTGGATCTCCCTGCCGGCACTCCTCCTGCTCGTGACAGCCGCCGGTTGTGTCGAACGAATCATGCGGATCGAGACCAGCCCGCCCGGCGCCGTGGTCACCGTCAACGACGAGGAAGTCGGCCTCAGCCCGGTCGAGTTCTCCTTCCTCTGGTACGGCGATTACGACATCATCCTGCGCAAGCCCGGCTACCAGACGCTCCAGACCAACTGCCGCGTCGTGCCGCCCTGGTACCAATGGCCGCCGATCGACCTCGTCGCCGAGGCACTCGTCCCCACGATGATCAGTGACCAACACGTCCTGCCGACATTCACACTGGAGCCCCTGCCCGACGTAAGCGTAACGACAGTGGTCGAGCGGGCCACCGAATTGCGCGAGCGCGCCCTGTTTGAACAACCTGAATGAAGCCTGCTGCCCCCCCGGCCGGCGGGCTTGGGGGGCCGGCCCCTCCTCCCCGGGGGCCCAACCCGTGCCGCGCCCGCCGACCAATTACGGATCAATGATGCGCTCACGAATCGCGTAGCGCGCCAACTCGACGCGATCGTGCAGCCCCAGCTTGCGCAGCAAGCTCGTGCGATACGAATCGGCCGTCTTGTAGCTCACCGTCATCTGGTGCGCAGCGTCCCGCAGCGACAGCCCGCGCGCCAGCAGCGGCAGCAACTCCGACTCACGCCGCGACAACCGCGGCTGCCCGTTGTCAGACGCGGCGCTGGGCCGGCGAATCGCACTGCGCACGCCCTCGCTGAAGTACTGTCGATTGTCACTCACGGCCTGCAATGCCGCACGCAACTCCGCCACGCCGCCGTCCTTCACTACGTAGCCGTGGATCGTGCAGCGGCTCCATCCCTGCACGTGCAACGGGTCAACCGCCGCACCGATCACCAGGATCCGTGTCGCCGGCTGCAAGCGCAGGATCATCTGAACCGCGTCCACCGCGCTGGCCGCAGCGCTGTCCGAGTCAACCAGCACTAGAGCAGGCCTGGAGCGCATCGCCGCCCACACCGCCGTCGGCGTGAAGTCGGCGTGCTGCCCCACTTCCCAGTTCAACTCGGCTTTCAGGAACAGGGCGTACGCGAGTCGATCGAGCAGTGAGTTGCCCAGCAGGCATGTGACGGGTGTACCGGCGGGCTCGGTGCCCGCAGCGCTCGTCATCGTGCTTCTTCCGGTCATGGTGTGCATTCGCCGGTGAACTGAGGGTCCGTCCTGTTCCTTGCCGCCGGGACCCTACGGCACCCGGCGGCGCACGTGCCTCCCTCTGACGTCAGGCGTAACCACCCGGCAGATCCGGGCTGTCGGCCCGCCGCGCTTCGTACACTCCCTATGGCGTCATCACCACCGGTTGCCGAGCGCCCCGCGCCCGATCAGAAGCGTGATCCGCCTCCCGTACCACGTCTACGCAACTCTGCATCCGCACAGTAGCGCTCAGCCCGGTCGAGCCGTACAATAACCGATCGCCGGTGGAGGCCTATTAGGTATTCACCCTAAGTTCTGGTATTCCTGCCAATCCCTCCGGGGACGCCCGACCGCATTTCAGCCGCTGCTCCCCGGCACCCGTAACCCCAACTCGCGCATGACCGCCTTGAGGTCCTCCCAGGCCTTCCCCTTCTCCCCCGGACTGCGCAGCAGGTAGGCCGGATGAAACGTCGGCATCACCCGGCATTCGGGCAGCCCCAGATGCGACAGCCCCAATGGCGGGAAACTGTGAAACTCGCCCCGCAGCTTCCCGATCGGGGCCTTCGTCGCCAACAGCATTTGTGACGCCGGCCGCCCAAGCGCGACTATCACCTTCGGCCGCAGAACCGCCAGTTGCCACCACAGGTAGGGCGCACACGTCTCCATTTCCGCGTCAGTCGGCGTGCGATTCCCCGGCGGCCGGCACTTCACAACGTTGCAAATGTAGACCTGCTCGCGTGTTAGCGTCATCGCCGCGATCATCCGCGTCAACAGTTGCCCGGCGCGCCCAACGAACGGCTCACCCTCCCGATCCTCGTCCGCACCCGGTCCCTCCCCGACAAACACCAACTCCGGCCGCGGCGACCCGACCCCAAAGACCGTCTGCGTGCGGGTCGCGTGCAGTTCGCAACGCTCACACCCGCGCACGAAACCGCTGTCCAGTCCGGCCAACTGCTCCCCGGCTTCCTTGGAACCAAGCTCCTGCCCACACATCGGCGGCAGCCCGAAGTCCTCTGCCAGCAGGCTCTCAGTAACCGCCGGGGCGTTCCGTGCGCGCGCACGGGACCCTTGAACCGCTCGTGTCATCCCGGGTACCTCGTCGGCCGATGCGGTAGGGGGGGAACTTGTCGGTTTGCCAGGCCGGCGGACGTGCCGCACCCCCAGGCAGCGCTCGCTGCGCAACCACTCGCGCAACGACACTTTCGCTCCACTGGAATCCGTCTTACTCACGATGGAAGAGAATACGGGCGCGGGCACACCTCGACAAGGTGCGCAACATGGACGGTCGTCGCCGGAAGCTCAGCCGCTCTGCAAACACGCGGCCACCCCTGCGCGCTGCCGTCCTGACACTACTGGGATTCCTGGCGGCGGCTTCGGCCGGCGGCCTCGCCGATGCCCAGCAGCCGCCCAGCGAGTTGGCCATCCTGACGCCGACGCTCGGTCAACCGGCGTTCGTCCCGCCGGGCGGCACGCTGAGTGTCGTCGCCCTGATTCCACCAGACACCGGCACGCCCACCTTCGAGTTGGTATCTGAACGCGCCCCGGCGGTGCGTGCGACGCTGACCCTCTTGCCGCAGACAAACCAGGAAACCAGCTCAGCCACACCGCTGACGGCTCAGGTCCCGACCGACCTGCCGGAGCGGACGTACGATCTCGTGCTGCGCGCGGCGGACCAGCGCCTGGTAAGCCGGCGTTGCGTGGCCGTTCGCCGCCTGTCGCCGCGCGTCCGCCTCGTCCACCTGTCCAACATGAACATCGGCGACCTCGGCGCCCCGGACTTCGAATACCGCCTGGCGGCGGAGGTCAACCTGCTGGCGCCCGCGCTCATCGTCGCCACCGGCGACTTTCTCGATCTTACCCACGATGACACGCCCGCCGGCTGGCGACGGCTGGTCGATTTCCTGCGCGCCTTCGACGCCCCGCTGCTCATTGCCTGCGGCGACCACGATGACCTGACGCAGTACGCCCGGCACATCGCCCCGAGCCCGGTCGGCGTGGTCGACGTCGGCCCGTTGCGCGGCGTCGTTCTGCTTGACTTGCCGACGCGGCCCATCAGCAGCGACCCCGACCAGATTCGCTGGCTGGAACGCGCCCTGGCCATTCCCGGCGACGATCGGCCCACCTTCATCGTCTCTCATGACGAGCACCCGAACCTGTTGCGCCAGTGGCAGCGGCAGGGGACTCTGACCGCCCAGCTAAGCGCCGGCCGCATCGCCGCCTGGTTCGTCGGCGGCCACCAGGATTGGGCCGGCACGGAGTACCGCGACCTGATCGATGCCGCCAGTCCCATGCTATACGTGCGTACGCACCAATCCAGCGCCGCCACGCGCGAAGGCGCGACCGGCATCGCGCACTACCGCGTGATCGACTTCGAGGGCGACCGCGCCCACATCCCCGGGGCCGCCGCATTGGCCCCCGTGCTCCCGCCGGCCCTGCCGGTCGGGCGCCTGTCGCTGAAGCGGCACGAGTCCAACGATGGGACGCGACACCAGGTGGCCTTCACCGCGGTCAACAACCATGCCTTCCGCCTCGACGACCTCCGGACGCACGTCCTGGTGGCCGCCCGCGACGCCGACCCGCCCTGGTGTCGCGGCGCAGAACTCGAGGCCGCGGATCTCATCGACGGCGTATGGTCCTGCCGCGTGCGCTTCGGGCTGCCGGACAAAGGCGCCCTGCACGCCGTCGTCGGCTCCGGACCGCCGCCAACCGACCCGGAACTCGACGTCAGCTTCGACGTGACGCCCCGGCTGGAACTGGCCCGCCGCCAGACGCCCGACGGCGTGACCTACCTGACGCCGACCGACGCCATCGCCCTCGTTCACTTGGCCAATCGCGGCACGCAGGCCGCCCGCGTGACGCCGCTGATCCGGCTGGATGGGCAGACGCTGGCCTACGTCGTGCTCGACGAGCCCGGCCCGCCGGCTACCGCCTACCAGCTCCGCATCGCCCCCGGCGGCCTGCTGACGTTGCAGGTCGATCTCAGCGCCATTAGAGTCACCGCCGGCCGGCGCGAGTTGCAGGTCTATCTCAAGGGCCTCACCGCCTGCGCCCCCGCCACTTGCCCGCTTGAGATCAGGATCGCGCCCTGACGTCCGTTGCCGGGCGCAGTTACGGAGCAGCGCCTTGGAACGACCGCCGCTATCACCGCTGACCCTGACCATCTTCTTCCCGTGCTACAACGAGGAAGCCAACGTCGAGCGCGTCACGCGCCAGGCGCTGGAGGTCGGCCGCGCCATCGCCGCCGAGCTCGAGGTCATTATCGTCAACGACGGCAGCCGCGACCGCACCGGCGAAATCGCCGACCGCCTGGCCGCCGAGATCCCCGAGGTCCGGGCCGTGCACAATCGGCCCAACCGCGGCTACGGCGGCGCGCTGCAAGCAGGCTTCGCCGCCGCCACCAAGAACTGGATCTTCTACACCGACGGCGACGGCCAGTTCGACATCGGCGAACTGCCCAAGCTGCTGCCCTTGCTGGCCGACCACGACATCGTGTCCTGCTACCGGCTTGACCGGCAGGACTCCCCCATGCGCAAGCTCAACGCCTGGGCCTGGACCACGCTGGTCAACCTGCTCTTCCGCATGGGCGTCCGCGATATCGACTGCGCCTTCAAGATCTACCCCAAGCCCTTCATCGATCGCATCGAGCTGCACAGCGAGGGCGCCCTGATCGACACCGAGATGCTCGCCAAGGCCCGCAACCTCGGCCTCTCAATCGCCCAAGTCGGCGTCCACCACTACCCCCGCACCGCCGGCACCCAATCGGGCGCCAATCTGCGCGTGATCCTCCGGGCCTTCAAGGAGCTCTTCAAGCTCTACCGCCGCATTCGCCGCGCCGGCTAGAAAGGCGTGCCAGCTCTCTCGACGAGACCCCGCTACCGCTCGCGAAGAGCACGACTCCCCATCGCCGCCTGAAAATCCTGCCCCTTGAGGATCTCCGTCTCCCCCTCCGACCGGCCAATCACCACCGCGCCGCACGAGTCGCCGAAGACGTTTACCGCCGTGCGGCACATATCCAGCGGCCGGTCGAAAACGAACAGCAGCCCCAGCCCCAGGATCAGCGCCGGCGCCTCGGGCGGAAGCTGCACCTGAACCGCCTGCAAGATGATGATAATCGCCACCAGCGAAGCGGCCGGCACGCCCGCCACGCCGACGCTGGTCAGCAGCGCGGTCACCACGATCATGAACTGCTGGGCGAACGTCAGGTCAACGCCGAACGCCTGGCAGATGAACATGACCGCCACACACTCATACAGCGCCGTGCCGTCCATGTTCACCGTGGCCCCCAGCGGCAGAACAAAGCCGCAAGTCTTGCGCGAGACGCCCGCGCGCTTCTCCACGCATTCGAGCGTCACCGGCAGCGTGGCCGCGCTCGAAGCCGTCGAAAACGCCGTCATGAGCGCCGGCGCCATCGCCCGGTAATGGCGGAGGGGATTCACGCGCCCCAGCACCAACAAGATCAGCGGCATAGTCAGGCCGAAGTGCACCAGCAGCGCCGCCAGGGCCGTGCCGGCGAATTTGCCGATCCCGCCCAGGAAATCATGAAAGCGGTCATCCGGGTAGAGCGAGGCGTATTGCTCGGCCAGCGTCGTCGCCAGCAGCCCCAGCACGCCAATCGGCGCCACCGCCAGCACGACATGCGTCACCGTCAGCGAGATGTCATGCACGGCCTGGACGAAGTTCTCCAGCACCTCGCGCGGCGGCCCCTGCATGCGCGACAGGACGAACCCCACCAGCAGGCTCACGACGATTAGCCCCAGCAACTGCCCCTCCGCCGCCGCCTGCACGATATTCGGCGGGATCATCTGCCTGAACACGTTCAGGAAATCCGCCGCGCTGCTGTCGCCCGCCCGCGCCTGGACCTGTTGCTGAGCGTCGGCAAAAACCGACAAGTCGCGCCCGGCCAGAATGCCTACCCCGCCGGCACTCCCCGGCACCACCAGGTTCACTAACACGAGCCCGACCAGAATCGCCAGCAGCGACGTGCACAGGTAATAGAGCAGCGTCTTGCCGCCCAGCCGGCCGAAGTGCTCCGCCGAACCGATTGATAGAATCGCCAGCGCGATCGAGCTCGTGACCAGCGGCACGATGATCAGCATCAGCCCGCGAATGAAAAGATCGCCCACGAGCTTGAACAGCACGTAGTGCCAACTCTCCCGCACGTTCCGGCTGGCCACCAATGCCGGCGGCCGCGGCTGCTCATGTCCGTGCCGAGCCTCGAACGCCGCCCGCCGGGCCTCGGCCTGGTGCAGGCGCAGCAAATCCTCCGGCTCCGCATCCGCCCGCGCGGCCGCCGCCCGCAGCGCCGCCAGCTCCGTGTCGGAAACGCCCTCAGCAGCCAGTAACTCAGCGAAAGCACGCTGCGCCTGCCGAAAGTCCGGCTGCTCCGCAAACGCGCGCCCTACGGCCTGCCGGCCGACCGCCAGCCCGCACAGCGCTCCAACCGCCAGACCCAGCAGAATCTGCCAGTGCAGCGCCCACCGCCAGATCATGAGCCGTCGCGTCCACCGTGCCGGTCGTTCGGCCATGCGCCGCTCTCGCCTTCTGCCAGGTAAGTCGGCCGCGGCGATAACCCCTCATGCCGCCCACGCTGCCGTGGCGCCGCCGCGGCTACTCCAACTCGGCCGGCAACTCGATCAGGTCAAATGCATTACCTTCCGGGTCGGCGATGGTCGCCAGCCGCAGCCCGCTGTATTCCTCGACCTCGCCGAACTGCTGGCCGCCGCACTCCAACAGCCGCACCAGCGTGTCGTCGAATTCGTCCGTCGTCACCTCGAAGCTGACCGCCGGCACAGCCTCGGCGTCCGGCTCCGGTGGCGCCGCGCCCGGGACATCGGACTCGCTGATGAGCACCAGCGAAGGACCGCCGTCCGGAAAGTCCAGCCGGGCGTACGTCCCTTCAGGAGTGGTCTCCTGCTCGGCCGTCACCAGCCCCAGCCCGTCACCCCAGAACCGCAGCGCAACCGCAAAATCACGCGCGTGAATGTGAATGTCGCCAATTGCCAGCATGAAGTCCTTGCCTCCGGCTACAGGAGCCCCAAGTCCCGACGATAGTAAGCACCTTCGAACTCGATGCGCTCGACCACCTCATACGCACTACGGCGGGCCTCCGCCAGCGTGTCACCCAGCGCCGTCACGCCCAGCACGCGCCCGCCGGCCGTGACAACCTGCCCATCAACCAGCTTCGTCCCGGCGTGAAAGACCGCCAGGTCATCCCGACCAGCCTCATCCGGCAGCCCGTGTATCGGCAGCCCCTGACGATACTTCTCCGGATAGCCGCCCGAAGCCATCACCACGCATAACGCGGCGCGCTCGTCCCACGCAACACTGGCCTGGTCAAGCTTGCCCCGCGTGGCCAGGTCGAGCAGCTCGAGCAGGTCCGACTTCATCCGCATCAGGATCGCCTGCGTCTCGGGATCACCGAACCGGCAATTGAACTCGAGCACCTTCGGACCGGCCGTGGTCAGCATCAGCCCCGCATACAGCACGCCCGTGTAGCGAGTCCCCTCGCGCACCAGCCCGTCCAGCGTCGGCACCAGAATCTGCCGCTCGATTTCCCGCATGGTCGGCTCGTCCACGCTCGCCGTCGGGCAGAACGACCCCATACCCCCCGTGTTCGGACCCGTGTCATCCTCGCCGTGCCGCTTGTAGTCCTGCGCCGGCTCCAGCACGTACATGGTGTGGCCGTCAACGATCGCCAGCACGGAGGCTTCCCGCCCGCTCAGCCGCTCCTCCACCACGATCCGCGCGCCCGCGTCGCCAAAGCTGCGCTCCACCAGCATCTTCTCGGCCGCCAGGATCGCCTCGGCCGGCTCATCGCAAACGATCACGCCTTTGCCCTTCGCCAGGCCCGCGGCTTTCACAACCAGGCCCGCCTCACGCGAGGCGATGTACTGACGGGCCAGATCGAAGTTGTCAAACACCCGGCTCTCCGCCGTCGGAACGGCCCCCTGGCGCATGACCTGCTTGGCGAACGCCTTGTCCGCTTCCAGCCGCGCCGCAGCTGCCGACGGCCCAAAGACCCGCAAGCCCGCCGCATTGAAAGCATCAACCAGGCCGGCGGCCAGCGGGTCTTCCGGCCCGACAACTGTCAGGTCGATCGACTCGCGCTGCGCCAGCGCCAACGCTGCCTTTATGTCCAGCGGATCCCCCGGGACGTTCGTCCCCAACGGCGCTGTGCCGGCGTTCCCCGGCAGGATGAAAAGTCGCCGCAGGTGCGGGCTGCCCGCCAGCCGGTGGCACAGCGCATGCTCCCGTCCACCCGAACCGATTACCAACACGTTCATAACGTCACGGTAGCGGATTATGTGTCTGGCAACAATTGCCGCAGTCGGAATCTGGCCCAGTTGGCCGGCCAGGGATCACGCGCCACGTCGATGCAGCGCTGATAGTCCCCCGCAGCCTTCTCATGATCCCCGCGATGCAGCGCCAACTCGGCCGCAAAGAAATGCACATCATCGTAGAATCGCTGGTAGAAGCCGCGCAGGCTTTCCGCCGTCACTTCGCCCACCAGGCGCCCGAACACCGCCACCACCGGTCGCTCCGCCTGCGCTTCAACCGGCTCACCCTCCTCCAGACCCGTCAAACGCCGCGCTATGTCGCGTGCGGCGTTCATTGCCCCGCTGTCAGCATCGATGTCTTCAACCGCCTGGAACTGGTCCAGCTCACGCATGGCCAGCCGCGCCGCCTCCACCTCGTCCCCCAGCACCAGCGCCGCGATCCGCTGCAAGTGCGTCATCGCCACGTCGCCCGCCAGCAGGTCCGGCCGGGCCAGCACGTCGGTCAGTAGCGCCGCCGCCTCTTCGTACTCGCCGGCCAGATACGTGCACTGCGCCTGTCGCAACGCCGTGCACGAATCCACAACCCCGCCATGCCCTTCCACCCCCGCGGCCAGCCACTCCCGGGCCAGGTCGAAGCGCTCGCCGGCGTAGGCCGCGTGCCCCAAACGCAGCAGCGTGCCCGCGTCCGCCTCGCGCAGCACGACCGCCTGCCACTCCGGGTCGAGCACCAGATTCGTCCGCCGCAGCGCCGCCTCCAGAATCGAGCGCTGCAACTCACGAACCCCGGCCGACCCGAACTGCCCCAGGCGCCGCGTTGCGGACCAGGCATCCGCGAAGCGGCCTTCGGCCAGATGCTGAGTCACTGCCCGCCGTAGTGCATACGCGCGATTCCGCGCAATCAGACGATCCGTCGTGTCAACCGTGTGCGCCCGCACCCCGTCGCCGTGACTTATCAGCATCGCGTCCGCGTTGCCGATCCAGGTCGCCAGCGCGCCCGCGTCACCCTCCTGCAGCGCGAACTCGGCCACCGCCTCACCGCCGGCTATCTCTACGACACTTACCTGGCCCGCACCCGTGCGAACCAGCAGCACGTCCCCACGCGGACCATAGGCAATGCCGCGGATCGCGCCGGGCTCGGCCACGTGCAGCCGCGCCCGCACCGTCGCGTCGCTCGCCGCCAATACGTGAATCCAGCCGTCCACCCCGGCCACGGCCAACTCGGAGCCCGACCGGTCGAAAGCCAGCGCCGCCGGCGGCGCGTCCAGCCGCGCCCAGGGTTCCGGCGCCCCCGCATTCCCACCCCCAGCCGCTCCGCGCGCGTCCAGCAGGTGCAGTTCACCGTTTGACCGCGCCACCAGCAGCCGCGCCGTGCCGGGCACGAACAGCATCTGCTTGATCACGCTCCCCACAAACTCGACCGCCCGGCCCGTCTGCGGCAGCAGCGCCGACAACTCGACACTGCGCGTCGTCTGCACTTGCGGCTCCCAGCGCCAGAAGCTGACTTCCTGCCGATCCCCCGCGCTGGTCTGCGCGCAGAACGCCAGCAACTGCCCATCGCCCGTAATGGCGGCGTCCCGGAGCACGTCCACCGGCGACCCACTCCACACCGCACTGTACGTACTCCCAGTAAGGCGATCGCGCACGCGGATCATGTTATCCGTGCATACGACCGCCCGGTCCGCGTTCCTGCTCGCCGCCAGCGCCACCTGCTGCTCGCCCGGCAGCCGCAGCCGCAACCCGCGCCGAATCGGCAGAAACTCCGGCTCTTCGCCGTACAGCGGCGCGTACGCAAACACGCGCGCCCGCGCGTCGGCCAGCAGCACGGCCGACCCATCCTCCGCGCACGCCCACCAGGCCGCCGGACGATCCAGGACCAGCCGCGCGTGACTTTCCCCGTCCGGCATGGTCCAACGCGTAATCGTCCCCGCCGCGTCCACCGTCACGACGGCCGCCCCTTCATCAACGATACGCACTCCCAGCAGACCACGCGCCGCTACGTCCCAGATATGCCGCAGTTGCCCACCGCGAAACAGCACCACGCGCCCATCACGCAGCCCAAACACGATGCTGCCGCTGCGGGGTTCAACATCCAGATGGTCCCAACCGACCGGCGGCCGCCAGTCCAGCGGAACCGCCGAATAGCGCCGCCAGTCACCCACCAACGGGCCCGCCGGCGTGACGTATACCGCCTCGTCCGTCGCCGCCAGCAACTCATCCCCGGCAAACCGCACCAACCGCGGCGCCACTTCCTTCAGTCCGATCAACTCCGCCCGCAGCTCCCCTTGCTCGTCCACCAACACCAGCTCAACACCCGCCGTGGTCGGCACCGCCAGCATGGCCTGATCCGGCGAGTAGTCCGGCGCGCCCGTCGGCTCGCCGAACAACCGGACACCGCGCTGCCGCATCCGCGTGCTCGGGTCCACCGTCCGCACCTCTTTGCCACCCAGCAATAGCAGCCGCTGGCCCCGGTCGTCCGGGTAGATCGCCCGCACGTCAAAGCCGATCGGCAAATCAGCCGCCGCCGTCGGCTTGGGCGAATCGTCCGACCACCAGCGCGCCCAGCCCGGCCCGGCCGCGCAGACCGCGCCGTCGTCGGCCACCCGCAACGCCGACACGTCACGCGGCACCGACAACCAGCGCACACAAAGCCCATCCTGAGCGCCCCGCACCACGATCGACCGCGGCGTCTCACATACCGCCGCCAGTTCCCCGTTCGGTGACAGCGCGACCAGCCCGTCATTCCCAAACAGCACGACCCCCGCCGCCTCGTCGCCGCTCTGCAAATAATACTGGCGCAAAGCCCAGGCGGCGGCCGGCCCGGCGGCCTGCTCTGCGGCCTCCCAGTAGAAGTCCCGCGCCGCCACCAAATCACCCCGCGCCTGCGAGAGCTTACCACGCTGAATCGTCTGCTGAGCCAGCGCCCGCTGCAATTCCTGCCGCGCCTGACGCTCGTTGATCTCACGCTGTAAGGCCGTCTCGCGATGGCGGTCCGCTTCGGCCTTGGCTTCCCGCTCGCGGCTCCACAGGAACGCGAACGAGATCAGGAACGCCACCAACATCACCAGCGCCGTGGCCGCCAGGGCGGCCCGCAACCGGTAACGGCGCAGCAGCTTGCGAAATACGTACCAGGCACTGGCACGCTTGGCCTCGATCGGCTCACCCGCCAGCAGATGTCCTATGTCCCGCCCCAGATCACCCGCACTCTGATACCGCCGCGCCGGATCCTTCTCCAACGCCCGTAGCAGAATCGTCTCGACTTCCTCGTCCACCAACCCGCCGAACCGGCAGCGCGCCCGCAACACCCGCGGACGCACCGGCTCGGACTCGACGATGCGCATCAGCACTTCCCCCAGCGGCCCTTCCACCGAGTACGGCAACTGCCCCAGCAACGCCTCGTAGAAAACCACCCCCAGCGAATACACGTCGCTGCGAACGTCCACGTCCTGCGAACCGAGCGACTGCTCCGGCGACATGTAGGCCACCGTCCCCAGAAGCTGCCCCTCTATCGACAGCACCCGCATCGTGCTCTGATCGCTGGCGGAGATCCCCGCCGGCTTCGCCAGGCCGAAGTCCAGGATGTGTGGCTCGCCCAGGCTGTCAACCAGGATATTGGGCGGCTTCAGATCCCGGTGGATCACGCCGCGCTGGTGGGCGTAATTCACCGCCGCGGCCGTCTTCGCCAACAGCTCCAGCGTGCTCTTTAGCGACGGCCGCACCTTGGCCAGGTAGCGGTCCAGCCGCTCGCCCGCAATGTACTCCATCGCGAAGTAGTAACGCCCCGCGCTGATGCCCGAGTCAAGGATTGTCACGATGTGCGGATGTCGCAACGACGCCGCCAGCTCAACCTCCCGCTCGAATCGTCGACGGGTAGACTCGCTCGCAAAGCGACCCTCCAGCAGAACCTTCAGCGCAACCTGACGCTTCGTCCCCAACTGGATCGCCCGATAAACAACTCCCTGGCCCCCGCGATGCAGCTCGTGCTCAATCTGGTAGCCCGCGATCACCGCGCCTTCCAGATCCTCATCCGGCACCTCGCCCAGCCTGTCCGGCGACACCCGCGTGGGCTCATCCGACCCACTCCGGACCGCCTCCTCACGACGCTCCCCGTGGCCATGCGGCGCGGACTCGGGCGGACCAGCAGGCGGCGACCCACCGTACCCGGCATACTCGTATGGATTTCGAGCCTCAGGCGGATTGGACATAACCGCAGCTACCACACAAGCTTGGACGAAGTTGCCCCGACATCTCCTGCATTCTACACTAGCTCGTCGACCCCGAACAAAGTCGCCCCAAGCCTACCCGCTTGCGGCACTGAACGCGCTTACAAAGATGGTCTATAATCGTAAACGACCGGCCTCGTAGCCGGGTTGGAATCACGGCCGGGCACCACCAAACGCCCCAGTTATATGAAAGGATCTCGTAGTGAACGCGTCGATATTTCGCCTGCCACTGCTGCCCAGCCTCCTGATTGCGACCCTGTGTATCCTTATTCCTCACGCCAAGGCCGATGAGCCGGCGCCGGACATCGAGTCGGCCTGGTTCCGCAATGTCAGACAACTTACGTCCACCGACATGGGGCTGGATCGCTCCGGCGAGGCATATTTCTCCACTGACGTCCGCAGAATCTGCTTCCAGGCCTTTCCTACCGGACAGACGGACTACCAGATCTATGTCATGAATTTGGACGGATCCGGCCTCAAAATGGTCAGCACCGGCACGGGCGCCACAACCTGCTCTTTCTTCCATCCCAGCGGCGAAAAAATGATCTTTGCCGCCAACCACCATGACCAGCGCCCCGCTCCTGAGCCAGAACAACCGCCGAACGGCGGACATCCCGGCGGCCATCCGCACGCCTCCTCAGGTGGCCACCCATCGGGCGGAAGCCCCAGTGCCGACCACGCCAAACCCCCGGCCATCCCACGCCACCGCAGCCACGCCTGGAAATACTACCCCGGCATGGACATATTCGAATACACCTTCGCCACCGGCCAGTTGCGGCAACTAACCTCTTCCGGCAGTTACGACGCCGAGTGCGCCTATTCGCCCGACGGCCGACACATCGTCTTCAGCTCCCTGCGCGACGGGGACCAGGAAATCTATATCTGCGACGCCGACGGCCGGAATCCCCGCCGCATCACCAACGCTCCGGGCGGCGACGGCGGGCCATTCTTCAGCCCCGACGGCCAGCACGTGGTCTACCGCTCCGATCGCACCGGCACCAGCAACCTGCAAATCTTCATAAACAACGTGGAAGGAACCGACGAACGCGCCATCACCGGCAACGAAGCCCTCCACTGGTGCCCATTCTGGCATCCCTCCGGCAAGTGGATCATCTTCACCCATGCCGACTTCCGCGGGCGCCCCAACTTCGACCTCTACCTGCTGCGCGTCGACGGCTCCGCGATGCACCGCGTCACAACCGATCCGGCCTTCGACGGCCTGCCCGTTTTCAGCCCCGACGGACGCTACCTCATGTGGACGTCCACGCGCGGTGGCCTCGAATCGCCCCAGGTCTTCCTGGCCGAGTTCACCGGCCTCACGCCCGGCGGCGAGTTGAACCCGCGGGCCCTGGCCGTATCACCGCCGCTGCCCGCCTTGCCGACGGAGTAAGTCCTGCCACGCGGGTGCCGGTTTCCCGCGCCGCCGGACTGGACGGCCCGGCGGCTGCGCGGCATAATGGCCCATCTAGGATTGTCAGGTTTCCTTGACAGGAGATGGCCATGCCCGCGCGCAAACCGCAGATCAACTTCCAGGTCGAAGAGCCCCTGAAGGAACTCTACGAGGAGGCCCGCGCCCAGGGCCACTGGGTCACACGCTTGTGCGCCGCCGGCTTCCTGCTGATGATCGAGGAGCCCCGCACGCGCGCCCGCGCCCTCAGCCGTCTGCGCGACTGGGAAGTTGACTTCGCGAACGCGTCGGCGAAACAGATCCGCGCCTTTGTCGAGGGCGCGCAAGACGCCGTGCTACGTGCTGCTCCAGGTAGTCGGCCAGCCCGGCCAACTCGCGCGAAGCGCACAAAGCCGAAGCGAGCATGATCCGCCCCAGTTGGGCCTCCAGACACTCCTGACAACCGTCGTTCCGCTTGAGCATGGGGACCTCCCACGTTGATCCCTGGGCCGACTGCGCCGGCCCCGGCCACTTCCTCTACCCGGCCGCCGATACGCACGGCAGCCCCGGCCGGTCGCCGCCGACGCTTGCCTCGCCGACGGCGACCGGCTTCACAACCAGGCAGCCGCCACCCAACACCGCGGCCGCCATCCGCGCTCCCGTCCCGCTCGCTCCTGGCCGCCGCACGATTACGCGCGTGCCAGACCCTACAGTGATTACTCTCGGGGTATTCACACCCAGGTAGATGCCCCATATCGGGCCAAAGCCTGAAGGCAGGTCCCCGGGCTCATTGCGCTCCGCACGCTTCCCGCCGGTTTCCACCGCCCGCCATAAGCCACTACCATGTCCCGTACAAACAGAGACTGCCTGGCCGGCGGGAGTTCGAATCATGCCATCCGAGCCGCAAACGCTTAATGCCTGGGAAAGGTTCCATCTCTGCCCCCGGCTGCTGCGCTGGCCACTCAAGCTCGGCATTGTGCTCCTCGTAGCGCTGCTGGCCCTCTACCCCCGCTTCTGGCTGCTGCCAACCTGCATAGCCCGCCTGCGCGACTTGAACTCCACCATCGATCCCAGCCACCCCGGCCTCGCCCCGCTCGAGGCTGCCGTGCGCAAGCACTGCAAAACGGACAACAGTCCCCTGGCCATCCGCCGCGCCACCGAAGAAGTAGTCTACGACGCCATCCCGTATGCCTGGGACTGGGACACGTGGGGCGTCGTGGAGTACATCCCCAACACGGCCGAAGTGCTCGCCATGGGCCGCGAAGATTGTGACGGCCGCGCCGTCCTGGCCGCGTCACTCCTCAGACGCATGGGTTACGAGGCCACCCTGGTCAGCGACCTCGTGCATGTCTGGGTCGCAACCCCCACCGCCGAACTAATGTCCCCCGGCACCGGCGCCAAGACGCTCCGCGCCACCGACGAGGGCACCAAGCTCGACATCTCGCGCTCAGCCCTCGCCAACCTCGGCCGCAGCCTCGCCTTCGGCATCAGCGTCTTCCCGCTGACCCGCGAGTTGGCCATTCTCGCGGCCCTGGCGGCCGCGTCCATGCAGCCACGCTCAAGCGTTCGCCGCCGCGTTGTCGGCGTATGTCTGCTGCTACTGGGCTTGGCGCTTATGCGCGATTCCGGCGGCGGCCTGCACGGCACCACCTATCGACCCCACCTCGTCTGGATCGGCCTCGCCACCATGCTCGCCGGCTGGCTCACGCTGCTGGTCACAGGGGCAAATCGTTCGTCTCACGCAAAGCTGCCGCCACGCTCTCTGGCGACCACAACTGACCCTGGTTGATCCCCGGACAGTGTCGCGCCGCTTGTTCCCACGATCGGGCCGACTTGAGATTCGAACGCCAAAACGGCCAGGTTCGGCACTGCGACGGGCGTACCGCATGGATCAGACAGCCCGATTTGCCTGACTCGTCGCGCTCCAAGAACTCGCAATCCCCATTTCGCTTCTCGAGCAGGCTCAGACGTTGGCCGGCCCGCCGCACGTGCCGGCAAGTGAAGGCGTCAAACGGCATCCCGAAATAATCCGAAATCTGACGACATTCCTCCTCCGACACCCACACATACCCCGGCTCGCCGCTGCAGCACCCCCCGCAACGCAGGCAGGAGAACCGCAGCCCATCGGCCGCCCATGTCGGACAATCTCCGGGAACGCTCACGAAGCCTTGCCGCAACATTTCTTATACTTCTTGCCCGATCCGCAGGGGCACGGGTCGTTTCGGCCGATCGTCTCAGCCGACTTGGCCTGCTCGACGGGGGCATCCGGAATCGGGGCATCGTCGTCGGATACCAGGTCTGTCCGGCGCCGCTTCTCCTCCTGCTTACGCTCGTAACGCTTCGAGAACCGGTCAAACAGTCCCATACTCTAAACCTCTGCAATGTTAGCACTTCCAGTATACCGCCGGCCCCACGCCGCTGTCACGCGCCCGCCCGATCCCGCGCCGGCTCCCCAAAGAAAAAAAGGGGCTTGACGAATTCGATAGCCGGAAGTATCAACCCGCGCGTTGTGCTGTAAAAAGTTCTAGGAGGAGCACACGCATGTTCCGGGATGACGAGTTTTTTACCTCGGGGTCTTTTGGCTCGGAAACGGCCGTGCTCGTGCCGGACGCCCCTTGGGCGCAAGACGAGCTGTCCCCTGAGCTCGCCGATGAACAGGAGCAGGCCGCGGCAGAATGGCCCGACTGCTCGGGCGCTCTCGGCCTGCGCGCCGCGGCCCGGCGCCGCGGCCGCGAAGAGGACGAGCAAACGGAAGGGGACGACGACTTCTTCGAGTTCGATGACGACGAGGCCGACGAAGAGGACGACGACTTCTACGACGACGACTTCGACGAGGACGAGGAAGATGATGACGACCTCGACTCGCTCGAAGGTGAAGAGGACGAGTAGCGTCGCGCGGCCGCGGACCCGCAGGTCTCCCGGCCGCCAGGCCGCACCGGCGGTCTGCCCGTGCGGCGGACTCCGCGCCAACGCCGCTCGGGGCGGGAGCGTCTTCGCGGGGCTGGGCAACCGCTTTAGCCTGACCGCTGAAGTGTCGATAACTCGATTATGAGCGATACCAAGCCGACCCCGTCGGATGCTGCCGCCGAGGCCGCATCCCCGGCAGCCGCTGCTCCGGCCGAGGAGCGGCGCGCCGGAGAACGTCGTTCCGCGCTTGATCGTCGCCGGGGTCCGGGACGCCGCCGCACGGATTATCGCCGGGCGGCCGAAGAGGGCTGCATGAATGAGGAGCAGCTCGACTTCATCCGGGCCATCGACGAATACAAACGCGCTAACAGCCGGCCCTTCCCCAGTTGGACGGAAGTCCTGGACATCGTTCTCTACCTCGGTTATCGGCGTGTGGCGCCGGTCGGCGAGTTCCGCCTGACCAAGCCGCGCCAAACACCCCTCCCCGGCGAAGCCCGCCGCCAGGACGCATAGTCCCGTCCGCCCACAGTGCCACGCTCGTCAGGAAACGTCCCTCCGGGAGAACCGCGTCCGCGTGGCGACACGCGCTGTACTTCACCCCCCTGCCCGCCCGCATGGATGCGCCCGACAAACGGTGTCCGTCGGACGCACGTCGGCAGGGGGGGGAGTGACGCCGTTTGCCCACAAGGTCGAACGCCAATAAGCCGAAAATGCGGGTGTGCGGCCGTCCGGACGCCGGGTGGTACACGCGGTGCCGGCGGCGCTGTTGCCGCTGGCGCGGAACGCCGGCCGGCCTGATACGGTGAAGGATGAACGAAGCGCGATCAGTCACACGCCCGGTAAAAGCGCCGCCCAAACCTGCGCCGCGCGACAACCGCCACGGCTGGCGCGCCGGGATTCTGCGCCTCGAAGGCCTCTTGCACTGGCGCGCCCTGATAGCGCGGGCCGACTACTTCACACCCGCTCGGCTATCGATCGTGGCCGACCGCGTGCTGGAAGAACTGCACGCCCGCTGGCCGCAAGCGGTCTGGCCGTGGCGCACCAGACCCCACGCCCCACCCCCAAGCCGCCGCAAGCCCAGGTAGAGCGGCCCGTTTCCACTTGCCCGGTGCATCGCCTTACCGGCCGCGTGCAGCGGCGGCTGACCGCCGGCAGGGGGGTGTTTTTGCACCTTGACACACCTGCCGCTTCTGCGTAATTTCAGCCAATCTGAGGGTTTGGAGTTTCGTGCGCAGTTCGCGGCCGGCCTGCTCGCCCGGGGGCGCGGAGTCGGTGTGACGACTGGCGTTTGTTGCTAGGAGTTGTGATGCTACCGGTTACCAAGAAATCGAAGATGCGCAAGCGGACCCGGCGTGCCCACCAGGCCCTGCGTCCCACGCATCTGATGCCCTGCCCGCAATGCGACCAGGCTAAGCTCGTCCACGCCGCCTGCGGCAATTGTGGCTACGTGAACGGTCGGATCTCGATCAAGATCGGCACTGAGGAGTCTTGACAACCATGCGGATCGCGCTGGACGCGATGGGGGGCGACCACGCCCCGCGGGAAGTGATCCTCGGCGCGCAGCTCGGGCTCAGCTTCCTCGGGCCGGGGGATGAGATCGTCCTCTACGGCCCCGCCGAGCTTATCACTGCGGAGTGCCGCGAACTCGGCGTCACGGACGCGCGCATCACGTTCGAATCCTGCACCCAGAACATCCAGATGGACGAACCGCCGCTCGAAGCATTGCGCCAGAAGCGTGATTCGTCCATTTGCCGCATGGCTGTGGACGCCGAGCAGCAACGCGTGGATGCCCTGATCTCCGCCGGCAACACCGGCGCGTTCGCCGCCGCCTGCCAGTTGAAGATCGGCGTGATCGCGGGCGTCTCACGCCCCGGCATCGCCGTCGCCATCCCGACGTTCTACGGCCCCGTTCTGGTCTGCGACGTGGGCGCCAACGTCTCGCCCAAGCCGCGGCATCTGCACGAATATGCCCGCATGTGCCGCTGTTACGCGCGCCAGGTGCTCCAGGTCGAGGATCCGCGCATCGGGCTGGTCTCCATCGGCGAGGAGGAGGTCAAGGGCAACCTGCTCGTCAAGGAGGCCCGCGCGCTGATCAAGAACGACCCGCGCCTGCACTACGCCGGCAACATGGAAGGCCGCGACATCTTCGCCGGCTTGTGCGACGTCGTTATCTGCGACGGCTTCGTCGGCAACGTCATTCTCAAGCTCACTGAAGGACTGGCCGAGGGCCTCTTCCGCACCATCGTCCACGAGATCAAGGAAGCCAGCCCCGAGCTTACCCCCAGGTTCGAGCCCATCGTCGCCAACATCTGGAAACGCCACGATTTCGCCGAGTATGGCGGCGCCCCGCTGCTCGGCGTCAACAGCATCGTCATCATCTGCCACGGTCGCAGCGACCGGCGCGCCATCAGCAACGCCATCCGCGTCGCCAAGGAGCAGCAGCGGGTGCAGCTTAACGAACTCATCGCCGAGGAGATCTCGCAGCCTCAGCCCGAGGGCGCCGCATGAAGGTGCATTGGGCGGTGGAGGTCGCGGGGACCGGCCTGCACGTCCCCCGGGGCGTCGTCACCAACGCGGATTTCGCGCAGCGCCTGGATACTTCCAACGAATGGATCCTGCAGCGCACCGGCATCCGCGAACGCCGCATCGCCGATCCTGACGAGTCCACTCTCACCATGGCCGCGGCTGCCAGCCGCGAAGCCTTGCAGGCCGCGGCCCTGACGCCCCAGGATCTCGACCTGATTATCTGCGCCACTATCACGCCGGACTACCAACTGCCGTCCACCGCCTGCCTCCTGCAGGCCGAGTTGGGCTGTGGCTGGATCCCCGCGTTCGATCTGTCCGCCGCCTGCAGCGGCTTCGTCTGGGCCATGATCGCCGGCGCTCAGTACGTCCACGCTGGCCTGGCCCGTACCGTCCTGGTCGTCGGCTCTGAGACGCTGACCCGCATCACCGACATGGAAGACCGCGGCACGGCCGTGCTCTTCGGCGACGGGGCCGGGGCCGCGATCCTGCGCGCCAGCACGGACGCCCGCCGCGAGATACTTGCGGTCCAGCAGGGGGCCGACGGCGCCCGCGGCATGCTCATCGCCATCCCCGGCGGCGGGGCCCGCCACCCAGCCTCAACACGGACGGTGGCCGAGCGCATGCACTACATGAAGATGCAGGGCCGCGAGGTCTACAAGTTCGCCGTCACCCAGATGCACCAGGTGATTCACAGCACGGCGCAGGAGGCCGGCATCAGCCTTGACGATGTCAAGCTAATCATCCCGCACCAGTCCAACCTGCGCATCATCGAGTCCGCCTGTGCCAAGGCGGGCTTCCCGCTCGACCGCGTGGTGATCAACATCGACCGCTTCGGCAACACCTCGTCCGCCTCCGTCGGCATCGGGTTTCACGAAGCCCGGCGCGACGGGCGCATCGCGGCCGGCGACCTCGTTATGCTGGTCGCTTTCGGCGCCGGCCTGACTTGGGGCTCAATGCTCTTGAGGATCTGACATGACTGCAAACGCCGCCGTTTTCCCGGGGCAGGGGGCTCAGGAAGTTGGCATGGGGCAGGACGTCGCCCAGGCCCACACCGTGGCTGCCGATACCTATGCCCAGGCCGATGAGGTGCTCGGCTTCGAGCTCTCACGCTTGTGTTTCGATGGTCCGGCCGACCGCCTCAACGCCACCGACATTCAGCAACCAGCCATCTTCGTGACCAGCGTGGCCCTCTTCCGAGCCGGCCTGGATTGCGGCAAGTTCCGCCTCGAGCACTTCGCCGCCATGGGCGGCCTCAGCCTCGGCGAGTACACGGCCTTGCACCTGGCCGGCAGCCTGCCCTTTGACGCTGCCCTCCGGCTCGTTTACCGGCGCGGCCGGCTCATGCAACAGGCCGCGCAACAGTCCCCCGGCGGCATGGTCTCGCTCATGGGCCTGGACGAAGCCCAGGTCTTGGCCCTATGCGAGCGCGTCAGCCAGGCCGGCCAGGTCCGCGCCGCCAATTTCAACTGCCCCGGCCAGATCGTCGTCTCCGGCGACAAGCCCGCCTGCGACGCATTGGTGACGGCGGCGGATTCCGCCGGTGGCCGCGCCGTTCCACTGGACGTGGCCGGCGCATTTCACAGCGACCTGATGCGGCCGGCTGCCGAGGCCCTGCGCGAAACGCTGGCCGCCAGCGATTTCCGCCCGCCCAAGGTCCGCGTGATCGCGAATGTCAATGCCGAGTATCATCAGGACGCGGCCCAGATCCGCGAATCCCTGTACCTTCAGGTTTTTAACCCGGTACGCTGGCAGGCCTGCGTCGAGCGGCTCCTGGCCGACGGCTGCACGCACTTCTGGGAAATCGGGCCCAAGCGCGTGCTGACCGGGCTGCTGCGCAAGATCAACCGCCAGGCCCAGGCCACCAACATTGGCAAGGAAGCAGACCTCACCTGAACCAGGTGCGGGCCGGAGGCCGACCGTAATGCTTAACGAGCAAGTGGCAATCGTAACCGGCGCCTCGCGCGGCATCGGTCGGGCAATCACTGTCGAACTGGCCCGCTGCGGGGCAACCGTGGTGGCGGCGGCCCGCGGCGTCGATCACATCCGCGCCTGGCTCCAGGAAGAGCCTGAACTGGCCGCCCGCGTCACGCCGACCGCCCTGGACGTCACCGACCGCGCTGCCGTCAAGCGCATCGTCGAGGAAACCGCCGAACGCCACGAGCGCATCGACATCCTCGTCAACAACGCCGGCGTCACGCGCGACGGCCTCTTCATGAGCATGGAGGATGACCAGTTCGACCAGGTCATCGACACCAATCTACGCTCCGCTTTTTGGCTCACCCGCGCCGTCAGCCGATATATGCTCCGAGCACGCCGCGGCCGCATCATTAACATCGGCAGCGTCTCAGGTATTATGGGTAACGCCGGTCAGGCCAACTACGCCGCGGCCAAGGCGGGTCTGATCGGCCTAACAAAATCGGTGGCCAAGGAGCTGGCCAAGCGTCAGATAACGTGCAACCTGGTAGCGCCCGGCTTCATTGATACGGACATGACCGCGGCCCTGCCCGACAAGCTGCGCACAGACGTCAAAACGCTGATCCCCATGCAGCGCTTCGGACGTCCCGAAGAGGTCGCCGCTCTGGTTGCCTTCCTGGCCGGCCCCGGCGCCAGCTACATCACCGGGCAGGTCTTCGTCGTCGACGGCGGCCTGCACACCTGATGCGGGCGTCCAGTCACCGCTAACCGCGCGTCCCACCGGATCGCGCCGGCTGCATGAAAGGACCGCGCCCGTGTCCACTATCCCCAGGAAAGCCTCGCGCATCGGCATCCTCACCGGCGGCGGCGACTGCCCCGGCCTCAACGCCGTCATCCGCGTCGTCACCAAGGCCGCCATCATGAAGCTCGGCATCGATGTCATCGGCATCGAGGACGGCTTTCTCGGCCTCATTCGCAACCGCATGCGCCGCCTTACCACCACCGACGTCTCCAACATCCTCACCGTGGGCGGCACCATCCTCGGCACCAGCAACAAGGCCAACCCGGCCCACTTCGCCGTCGGCGAGGACGCCGAGGGTCGCCCACTCTTCAAGGACGTCACCAACCGCGTCATCGAGCATATTCAGGAACGCGCGATCGACGGCCTCATCTGCATCGGCGGCGACGGCACCATGTCCGGCGCCCTGAAACTCGCTGCCCACGGCATCCCCTGCATCGGTGTACCCAAGACCATCGACAACGACCTCATGCACACCGAGATCACCTTCGGCTTCAGTACGGCCGTGGAGATCGCCACCGAGTGCCTCGACCGCATCCACTCCACCGCCTCCAGCCATCACCGCGTCATGCTGGTCGAGCTGATGGGCCGCAACGCCGGCTGGCTGGCCCTGCACGCCGGCCTCGCCAGCGGCTCCGACGTCATTCTCATCCCCGAAATCCCTTACTCGCTCGACTCCATCTGTGACACATGCCTCGAACGCACGCGCCACGGCAAACGCTTCACCCTCATTGCCGTCTCCGAGGGTGCCCGGCCCAAGGGCGGCGACCAGATCGTCAACAAGATCGTCCACGATAGCCCCGACCCCATCCGCCTCGGCGGCGTCAGCACTGTCCTCGCCGAGCAGATAGCCGCCCACACCCACCTCGAAACCCGCGCCACCATCCTCGGCCACATTCAGCGCGGCGGTACGCCGGCGGCCGTTGACCGCGTGCTCGCCATGGCCTTCGGCCACAAGGCCATCCAACTCGTCGCCACGCGCGAATGGAACAACGTCGTCGTCATGCAGCAGAACGAAACTACCTTCGTTCCGCTTGAGGCCGTCGCCGACCAGCAGCGCCAGGTTCCCCTCGATCACCCGCTGATCGGCGTGGCCCGCGCCGTGGGTACCTGCCTGGGCGACTGATCCGCCCGCGACAGCCACGCTGACCGCGCAACCGTCCTACGCGCCCTGATCCCACGCGCCCGGCGCAGCGGCAGGGGGGCTTTGCCAATCTCACGCCAGTTGCTAAGGTATCGACCGGTCGCCGGATGCGCCCCGACCACCCGGCCACCGCCCAGAAAGGACGCCCTGACGATGCCCGGAATACTCTGCGAACACTGCACCGCGGCCTGCTGCCGCTACATCGCCTTGCCCATCGACACCCCCGAAACGCGCGCCGAGTTCGAGGACGTGCGCTGGTACCTGCTGCACGAGAACATCTCCGTCTTCGTCGAGGACGGCGAGTGGTACATCAACATCGCCACGCCCTGCCGACATCTCCTGCCCGACCAGCGCTGCGGCATCTACGCCACGCGCCCGCGCATCTGCCGCAGCTACACCACGGAAAACTGCGACTATCACTCCGGCGACTACGGCTGGGAGCAGCACTTCACCTGCCCCGCCCACCTCGACGAGTACCTCCGCACCCACCTTGACCAGAATGGCAAGCATATCAAGAACGGAAAGAAACAACAGGCTTACGGGAGTGGCTCGAAAAGCAGGACATCCAAAGCAAGACGGATAAGCTACAAAACAAGGAATAGCAAGAACGGCTACCCGCCGGCCGGCGCCCCCACCGATATCGCCGGCGTCCCCCTCCCGATCCTCGGAAACCTGCCATGAAAATCCAGCCACCGCCCGGCATGCGCGACTTCTACCCCCCCGACATGCGCCGCCAGAACCACCTCTTCAACGCCTGGCGCCGCGTCTCCCACGCCGCCGGCTTCGAGGAATACGAGGGCCCCATCTTCGAATTCCTCGACCTCTACACCCTCAAAAGCGGCGCCGGCATCGTCTCCGAACTATTCAACTTCACCGACCGCGGCGACCGCCACTTCGCCATCCGCCCCGAAATGACCCCCACCCTCGCACGCATGGTCGCCGCCCGCGCCAATGCCCTTCCACGCCCCATCAAGTGGTTCAGCCTCCCACGCATGTGCCGCGCCGAAAAGCCCCAGCGCGGCCGCCTGCGCGAATTCTTCCAGTGGAACGTAGACATTCTCGGCATTGACGACGTCCTGGCCGATGCCGAGGTCATCGCCGTCGCCATTGCCGGCGCGCGCGAACTCGGCCTGACCCCCGCGCACGTCGTCATGAGAATCAGCAGCCGTCCCATCGCCACCGCCGCCCTCGCCAGCATCGGGATCGCTCCCGAACAGGCGCCACGAGCCTTCGAGCTAGTCGATCGCTACGACAAGCTCGGCTCCGATGAGTTCCAGCGCCAGTGGCACGCGCTGGCGCCACAAGTCAATTGTGATCAACTACTTGCGCAACTCGAACAGTCCGACGTCGAGCAGTGCCTCTCACTCGCCCAGGCCTCTGGCCCCGCCGGCGCCGCCGCCGCCGACCAGTTCCGCCAACTCTGGCAATGGCTCCAGGCCTTCGGCGTTCAGGAATACTGCCAGTTCGACCTGAAGGTCGTCCGCGGCTTAGCGTACTATACGGGTCCCGTATTCGAGCTCAATGCACGGCAGGGGGGGGTACGTGCGCTGCTCGGTGGCGGCCGCTACGATAATCTCACCGCCTTGCTCGACGGCCCCAGCGTTCCCGGCGTCGGCTTTGGCATGGGCGACGCACCCGTCCTCGAGCTACTGAGCGACCTGGGCGACCACCAGGTGGCCGAGGACACCCTCGACGCTTTCATCATCGACGCCGGCCCCGAGCACTTCACCCAGGCCGTACAGATCGCCGCCCAACTCCGGGATATGGGTGTTGCCTGCGACTTCTCCTACAAACGCCAGGCCATTGGCAAGCAGCTCCGCCAGGCCGAGAAACGCGCCGCCAAGCTGGCCGTTATCGTCGGCGCCGAATTCACCGCATCTCGTGTCCTCACCGTGAAGGACCTTCGCACCGGCCAACAACAGCCCGTCCAGATAGCCGAGATATCCACACGCATCCCCGAACTTCTCCGCCGGCAGTGATCCGCCACGCCGGCGACGCCGTCCCACCCGTCAGGCACACGCGCAACAGCGCCGCGCGTCAACGCCGACAGACAGGGATCGCATAGGTGCCGGGCCGTCACAGCGGCGCCCGGGCTGTGGCCGCCGCTTCGTCTAAGTTCCTTCAGCGAAGAGTGCTCCGATCGGCGATATCGAGGTATCTGGCAGCCCCGTGAGAGCGAGCGGGATTGGCAGGGGAGCTGCGCGGCGGAACCGTAGCACTTGGTGAGCTTGCCAGGAGGAACGCAACATAATATATCTTATAGGACGTTATGTCTTCCTTGCTCATTCACTGAACCTCTCCACTGCAATCACTCCACAACGCCCAGAAACCGCATCCCCCACCACCCCCGAACCACCCGCCCCGCCAGGCTCGCAAACCCTACCCCACGCCCAGCTACGGGTTCCAACCCGGCGGCGGCTGAGCCGCATCCGGATCCGCTCGCTTCTGCAGCCGATCGAAGTCAAACCCCGAAATCGCCTGAAACTGCCGCCGGTTCGGATCAAAACCGTACACGATCATCCGCTGTGCGGCCGCGTCCAGCACAACGATCGCCTCACTCGACGACGAAAGCTGCTGCGTCAGCATCTTGTAGTCGCCCGAGGAATCGTTCATCCCGATGGCCTGCGCCGGCGGCGCCAGCGAAGTCACCACCAGAAAACCAACGAATAATATGCAAGCCGTGACGCTCAGCACGCCGATCGCCAGGCTCTGACCGTCAAGTTCCAGCGGGCGCGGCGACATGGCCTAGTCCCCCTCATGGTGTCGGAAGTCGCGGTCCAAATCCCGCCAATCAACATACATCAGATCACGCCGGGAGCGATCCCAGTAAAACGCGTGCAGCGTGCGCTCCCGCGTGTCCAGAACGTACACCGCGTCGTAATTGCTCTGAATCGCGCCCGCTACCGCCAGATAGCGCGACGCGAGACCCGTACCGGCCGCTTGCGCTGCCGGCAACGAGTAATTCGCCAAACATAAAGCCGTTAACAGCAGCAGGTTAAGACAGACCAGCAATGTCAGACAGGTAGCCTTCGACATGTCGCTTCCCCATTCGGGGTTAATCCAGGTGCGAACGGTGCGGGTTCTTGAACGCCGGCAGCAGACAAAGCGCCAGGAAGCCCGCCGCTGTCAACCACTGCAGCCAGGGTTTCTCCCAGTCCAGAGCCGGCACATCGAGCCAGCGCGCCGGCGCTTCCGAGTCAATTTGACCGAAGGCCGGACCGGCCATCAGAATGAGCAGCAAGCCGACCGTAACGCCCACCCGCAAACACTTGCGCTTGCCAAGGACCATTAACTCAACTCCAATTAGGCCCATTACTTATAGAGCCTGCCAAACCAACGCCCCACCGGCAATCCCGCCCGGCGTCCAGCCCGCCCAACGGCGCGACCGTCAGCACAAACCACGCTCAGCTAGGACTATCCTACCCCCTGCCACCTGACCCGGCAAGAAGGCTGTCACTGCTCACTGTCACTATTCACTGCCGCTTCCGCGGCCGATCTACCCCTTGAACGCCATGCGACAAACAAGTACTTTCCGCTCTAACGACGGTGGCCTATGGGAACGCGTCGGCCCTCGTCCCCGCCTGCGGGTCTTGCAGACGCCCCGAAGAACCGCTTCAACCAATGGATAACGCCATGAGTCTGCCGAAACGGAAATTGATCATTCTCGGCGCCGCCGGGCGCGACTTCCACGACTTCAACACCTACTGGCGCGACAACCCCGCCTACGAGGTAGTCGCCTTCACGGCCACGCAGATTCCTGACATCGACGGGCGCGTCTACCCCCCCCTGCTGGCCGGGCCGAACTACCCGCAGGGCATTCCGATTCACGCCGAGGACGAGCTGCCCGCCCTGATCGCCAAGCACGACGTCGATCTCTGCGCCATCGCCTACTCCGATTTGCCGCACGAGCAGGTCATGCACAAGGCCGCCCTCGTCAATGCCTGCGGCGCCGACTTCATCATCCTGGGCCATCGCCACACGATGCTCAAATCCAGCAAGCCCGTCATCGCCGTCTGTGCCGTGCGCACCGGCGCCGGCAAGAGCCAGACCTCCCGCGCCGTCGTCCAGATCCTCAAGCGCCTCGGAAAGAAGGTCGCCGCCGTCCGCCATCCCATGCCCTACGGCGACCTGGCCAAGCAGGTTTGCCAACGCTTCGCCACGCTCGCCGACCTGGACCTGCATAACTGCACCATCGAGGAGCGCGAGGAGTACGAACCGCACATCGCCGCCGGCAACATCGTCTTCGCCGGCGTCGATTACGCCCAGATCCTAGCCGCCGCCGAGCGCGAAGCGGATGTCGTCCTCTGGGACGGCGGCAACAACGACATGTCCTTCTATAAGCCCGACCTGTACATCACCGTCGTCGATCCGCACCGCGCCGGTCACGAACTCCGCTACTACCCCGGCGAAACCAACCTGCGCATGGCCGACGTCGTCGTGGTCAACAAGGCCGACACCGCCCGGCAGCCCGACATCGACCTCGTGCTCGCGAACGTCCGCCTGGTCAACCCACAGGCCACCGTCATCATGGCGAACTCGCCCGTGACCGTTCAGCAGCCCGACCTGATCTCCGGCAAGCGCGTCCTGGTCGTCGAGGACGGCCCCACGCTGACCCACGGCGAGATGAAGTACGGCGCCGGCCACGTGGCCGCCAACAAGTTCAACGCCGCCGCCATTGTCGAGCCGCGCCCCTACGCGGTCGGCTCCATCAAGCAAACCTTCGAGAAATACACGCACGTGCACGAAGTCCTGCCGGCCATGGGTTATGGCGAAAAGCAAATGGCCGAGCTGGAGGCCACCATCAACGCCGTCCCCGCCGACAGCGTCATCATCGGCACGCCCATCGACCTGGGCCGCATGCTCAAGATCAACAAGCCCAGCACCCGTGTGCTCTACGAACTCGAAGAACAGCAGCCCGGCCAGTTGGAGGCCGCCATCAAGCGCATCCTCTAGCGCCGGCCGCCCCTCCCGGATGATCTTCCGGCAGCGCAGGCCCCCCTTGGCCGGTGTTGAATACCAGGCAGCCCCGGCAGCGCCGCCCGCTCCTGGCCGGTGCTGCCGGGGCGCCGGCTCCGCCACCCCCCTACCGCACCGCCGGCTCACCCCCCTACCGGTCGCGCGTCCTGAAACTGACCATGACCGGCTGCAGCGGCACGCCCGCGGCGCTGACAAAGTTCTGCGCAGCCGGACAATTCAGCGCAAACTGATACTCCCAGTTCGGCTTCAGCCGCACCGGAATCGTAAGCACCGTGCAGCCCTCGTCGTAGCGAATCTCGCCCGCCAGTTCCGGGTAGTGCTCGCCGCCGCCACACACCGACCACGACCGATCCGCCATGCGCCGATCGAAGCGGACGGTAATCGCCGTCAGCCCGGGATCAACGTCCGTCGCCCCGTTGGCCGGGTTCATCTCCAGCACCCGCGGCGCCTCACCGGCCGCCGCCTGCTCCGGCTCGCTGGCCGGCCCGCAGCTCTCAGCGTACTCGTCAAAGAACACCACCACCCGCGGCATGAAAGCATCCAGCGTCGGGTAGCGCGCCCGGTCCGCCTCATACTCCTCCAGCAGCTTGACCAGCTTGCCCATCCACTTGAACCCCCGCTCGTACTCGACCTTGGCCAACTTCACCGCGGCCGGCCGCCCCTCATGCGTCAGCACGTGCCGCACCACGCAGGCACGCACCAGCGACTCGTACATCATCGTCTTCCAGTTCCCGTACGCCATGCGCCGCATCTCCGCCGCCACCGGCCGGAACATCCTCTCTCCCGCCGGCTGAAGCAGTCGCTCGTACTTATCCACCAGCGGATTCACATAGGCATGACAGAATTCGTGCATGATGGTCGCTGCAAAGCCACCGTCCGTGAACACCGGCCGGCCTTGCTCGTCGAAGCTCCAGGCCCCGATGATCGCCTTGATCTCATCGCGCCCGTCCGCCGGCCGAACGGTCACGCCGTAGCACCCTCCGCCGTTCAGCAACCCGACGATCACATCAAGCTCGGCCTGCGCCCGTTGCCCGAAGTACTGTTCGAGCCAACCGAGGTAATCACGCTCGCTCAGCACCGCCGTCAGACGCGCCCCGGCCGCCTCGTACAACTCGGCCTGCTCCGCGCAGAAGCGGTTGAACCCCGTGTCCGCGACGAAGCTGCGCAACTTCCCCACGAACGCCTCCGCCTCCGCCGGCTGCCAGCGCCGCTCCAGCGTCGTCGCCTTGTCCAGCGGCACCTTCACCGCCAACTCCTGCGTGTCCGCCAGGTGCACCGCCAGGCTCATCACCGCGTCGTAGCTGATTCCGCGCTGTGCCCGCAGCTCCCGCGCCTGCACCACCGCCGCGTGCTCACCAAACCGCCCGAAGTGCGCCGCTACCCGCTCAGCGTACGGCGAGGCCGAAGTCGCCATGTTGTATTCCGGGTTGCCCGCCAGCCGAAAGACAATGCTCAGCAACTCGACGCGCGGATCAACATGCGCCTTGAGCCGCGCCTCCGCCAGGCACACCGCCGACACCACGCCCACGGCCAGAACAGCGCCCGCTCTCGTCAGCACCAACATCGTGATCCTCCTGTCAGTCCGGCGGCGCGCCAACCCCCCTCCACCGCTACTCCGTGCGCGCCTCGACCGCCTCCGGCAACCGGCTCGCGTCCACGTCCAACACCCGCACCAGGAACGCCCACTCGTCCGCCACTTCCTCAATGATCTTCGCCGTCGGCTTGCCGGCCGCATGCCCCGCCTTCGTCTCAATCCTGATCAGCACCGGGTTGTCACACGCCTGGGCCGGCTGCAGCATGGCGATGTACTTGAAGCTGTGCGCCGGCACCACCCGATCATCATGGTCCGCCGTCGTTACCAGCGTCGCCGGATAGCACGTCCCCTTGCGGATGTTGTGCAGCGGGCTGTACGCGTACAGCACCTTGAAATCGTCCGGATCCTCCGGGCTGCCGTAGTCCGACACCCACGCCCACCCAATCGTGAACTTGTGGAACCGCAGCATGTCCATCACCCCCACCGCCGGCAACGCCGCCCCGAACAGATCCGGCCGCTGGTTCACGCACGCCCCCACCAGCGTCCCGCCGTTGCTCCCGCCCGCAATCGCCAGCTTCGCCGGCCGCGTGTAGTCATTCGCGACCAGCCACTCGGCCGCCGCGATGAAATCATCAAACACATTCTGCTTGTTATGTCGCCGGCCCGCGTCATGCCACTCCTGCCCGTACTCCCCCCCGCCCCGCAGGTTCGCCGTCGCCAGCACGAAACCCAGCTCCATCAGTATCACCCGGCTGACCGAGAACCTCGGCGTCAGCGACGCATTGAACCCGCCGTACCCGTACAGGTACGTCGGATTGTTCCCGTCCAGCTTCAAATCCTTCTTGTGCGTGATGAACATCGGCACGCGCGTGCCGTCCTTGCTCCGGTAGAAAACCTGCTTCGTGACGAACTGCTCCGGGTCAAACTCCACCCGCGGCCGCCGAAAGACGCTGCTCTCCCCCGTCGCCACCTCGTAACGATAGATCGTCGTCGGCGCATCAAAGCTCGTGAACGCGTAAAACGTCTCAGTATCGTCGCGCCGCCCGCCGAACCCGCCCACGCTGCCAATCCCCGGCAGCGCCACGTCCCGCCCCGCCCGGCCGTTCAGGTCAAACGTCCGCACCAGCGCCCGCGCATCCTGCAAATACGACGCGATGAACGTATCGTTCACTACGTTCACGCCCTCAAGCGTCTCCACCGCCTGCGGAATCACCTCCCGCCAATGCTCGCGCTCCGGCCGGCGCGTGTCGACCGCGACCACCCGCCCGCGCGGCGCATCCAGATTCGTATAGAACCAAAACACCGGCCCGTCGTTCCCGACGAACGCGTACCGCGCATCAAACTCATCCAGCAGCTTCACCGTCTCCCGCTCAGCCGCCGTTAAGTCCTGATAGTAAATACGGTTACGCGGCTCCGTTCCCTGCCGGATCGAGATGATCAGGTACCGCCCGTCCTCGCTCACGCCTCCGGTGAACCCCCACTCCTTCTCGTCCGGCCGCTCGTACACCAGCACATCCTCCCCCTGCGCCGCACCCACCCGGTGGTAATAGAGCTTGTTGAAGTAGTTCACGTCCGCCAGCTTGTCTCCGCTCGGCTCGTCATATCGGCTGTAGTAGAAGCCCGCCCCGTCCTTCGTCCACGAAACCCCCGAAAACTTGATCCACTTCAGGTGATCTTCCAGGTCTTCGCCGCTGTCAATGTCCCGCACCTTGTACTCCACCCAGTCCGACCCCGCCGTCGACAGCCCGTACGCCATGTACCGCCCGTCCTCGCTCACCGCCACTCCGGACAGCGCCACCGTCCCATCCTCGGACAGCGTATTCGGATCAAGCAGCACGCGCGGCGTAGCCGTCAGCGACTCTGCCACGTACAGCACGCTCTGGTTCTGCAGCCCGTCGTTCCGCTGGTAGAAGTAGCGCCCGCCCCGCTGCCACGGAGTCCCGTACCGCTCGTAGTTCCACAGTCGCGTCAGCCGCTCCTTGATCTTCTCCCGCGCCGGTATGCCCTCCAGGAACGCGAAAGTAACCTCGTTCTGTGCCGCCACCCACGCCGCCGTCTCGGCCGAGTCCAGCTCTTCCAGCCAGCGATACGGGTCGGCCACCTCCACCCCGTGCAGCACGTCCACCTGCTCCACCCGTTTCGTCTCCGGGTAGACCAGTCGCCCTTCCGCCGCCCCACCCTGCGACCCCGCAGTCCCCACCAACAGCCCGGCAACCGCACAGCTCCAGATCACTCGCGTACTAAGCATCGTCACTTCTCCAGCACCAACACTCGGCGACCTTCCACAACGCACACGAACACCGCCAACAGGCGATCTTGCAGAACCACCGGCGCACCGCCCTTCCGCCGCAGCGACCGGCCTCCTGAACCCGCGGCCGTCAGTTGCCCAGGGTCGGGCCGCCGTTCGTTCAGCGCTTACGCGGCCCCGGCACGCCATCCCAACTCGCCCCGGATTATCCCGGATAACCCCCGCCCCGCCAAACCACCCGACAACTTCACACCGCCTCCCCGACTCCCCTGCTCAACCGGTCCCTATTCCCCTCACCCCTACTCCCCGCCATCCGCGCCGCCCGGACCGCGCCGCGCCATCCGATCCGCCCCGCGACCGCCAGGGAGCGGTGCCTCTGACTTCCGGACCCTGAAGGAGCGGTTCTTCTGAGCCCCCCGCCCCCCCACCACCAACGCGGGCCGGGCAAGGGCCTCGCAACCCTCGCCCGGCCCGCCACATGACCTGACCCAATACTCTGCGGCCCTCAGAACTCGCCGCCACTCAAACTCCCCGCCCTCCCAGGGCGGGGCCGGGGGCGGGTCACAACGCCTATCTTTCAACCGCCCTGTTCTCGGCTCGCTCCGCCGGACGCCGGTCTTGGGATAAGTTCTCCGCCGCTACTCAAACTCCGCCAGCAGCGCCGCCATATCAGTACCCGCCGGCGTCCCGGCAAATTCTGTAGCAGCCGCCGCCAGATCCGCCACAAATACCGCCAATTCCTCCCCTCGCCGCCAACCGCCGCCAACACCCCGCCTGACAGATCACTGGCACGACAACTGCTGAAACATCTGCTGATCGATAAGATCCACGTCACCGTCCAGATCGAGGTCGAAGACCACGCACTCCGGCGTCACGCTGCCCGCCGGACCAGTCCAGCAATCCAGCAGCAACGCCCAGTCGTTCTCGTCCACAACGCCATCCCCATCCCCATCCCCAAACACCGGCGGCGAAATGCGGTAGAACCCGTGCGTCCCGTCCGTGAACTCCACCCGCGTCACGAGCATCCCCAGATCATTGAAGCTCTGCCCCTGCCCGTCGCTGCCACCGGTACCGTAGCAGTAGCGGGCCATCTCCCCCTCGTCCTCCGCGTGCACCGTCCGCCCGTCCAACTCATCCCCACTGCGCAGCAGCGGCACCCAACGCTGCAGAACACGATGCCGCAGCCAGAGAACCGCGTTGTTCCCCGCCGTGATGCCCGGACCCGCGATCTGCGTCGGCACCACAATGTCACCCACGTCGTTCAGCGCGCCGTAGTCCGCCGCTGCCCATACATGCCGGAGCGTCACTTCCCCTGAGAAGTGCGGCGCCGGATCACCATCCCGCATGATCAACCGTGGACCGTCAAACGGGCCCCAGTAAGCCCCAGTCCAGTTGTCCTCCGTAACGCCTTCGCCCGCGTACATCACCGCGTACAGGATTTCCGAACGCTTGCTGATCAAGAACTCGCTAAGGTACGCCACAGTCACGCCCGGGCCAACCTCCGGCGCCGGATCACCCGTCTGACGCACCAGGTGAATCCCCGTGCGATCCCCCGCGAATAGCACGCGCTGGTTTGCTTCCGTGATACCGGGACCCTGAACGTTTCCTTCCTCGGCGGTGTCGCTCACCCCGTTGATCCCCTGCAGACTGCCGCACGTCGCTTTCCATGTCACACCCGCCGGCATGTCCGGCACCGGGTCGCCCATCCGCGTGATCTTCGTCAAATCCCCCGGTCCACCCAGCCATAGCCCCCGGTCATTCAGCGGCGATACTCCCGGACCCTCCAACACCGCACCAACCGCAATCTCTCCAAGATCATTGTGCGATACCGACGTCGCCATCAGGAATACCACCCCCTCTGGACACCCCGGCGCCGCCACCCCCGCCCGGAACGCGACATGCAACTCGTCCCGCATCCCCGTCCAGTACACCCGGTCCGGCGTCGTACGCCCACCACCACCAGTAATCCGCGCCGTCGCCAACAACGTACCGTTATCGCTCACGTAGCCGCCGAAGCCCTCGGCCCCATTGATATACACGCCTTCCTCAAACCCCGGCGCGGGGTCCCCGCCCTGAAACACCTTACGCAGATCCCCCGGCGGACCACACAGGAACACCCGGTCGTTCACGCCCGGCACAATCCCCGGGCCCGAAACATCCGGCGTTATCGCGATCCAGCCACCTTCGGACGTGTACGGTAGCCGGGCGTACAAACTCGAGATGACGACGCCGACAGGCATGTCCGGCGCCTGCTCACCCTCCCAGAGCACCTTCTCCAAGCCCCCCGGCGGGCCGTAAAACAACGCCATGTTGTTGGCCCCCGTGATGTCCGGACCTTGCAGAAAGGCGATGAAGACCACGTTACCCTGTGCGTCAATCAGGGGCGTTCCCAAATACGAGAACGTCGCCCCCGGAATCCCCGGCGCCGCATCGCCCACAAACGCCACCCGCTCAATAACCGCCGGCGGCGAACCCTGCCCCCACACCTCTTGCACCAGGAACACCGCCCCCGCCACTGCAACCACTACGCAGCAATTAGATACCCCCGCGCTCACCCGCCCAACCACCGCCGCCCACCGTGTCAGCGTCTTCATGACTCTGGCCCCGAAAATGCCGCCAAAATCCACCTACAGCCGCCATTATATCACCATCCCTCCCGCCCGCAACAATTTCTCGCTCCCCACCAAATTTATTACCGGCCCCTCGCCGACCCAACCTCGCTCACGCCTGAATCCACCGATCCCACGCCAAAACCCGCCAACCACCAACAAGCCCCAATAGGGGCGAACGCCTGTAGCCAGCGGCGCAAGCCGCTGGAACGGGCGCCAACGCGACCACCACCAATGAGCCCCGCAGGGGTGACACTATCTCACGATTGCCAAAATCCACCACCCCGCAACACCCGCCGCCAACCACCAACAATCCCACCCCAACACTTTGACCCCACCCCATTCACGCGCCATATATCAAGTGCTCACGCAGTGCCCGGAACGCCTTGGCGAACCCGTCGGCCCCAGCGC